>JABLTK010107738.1_pt1 | contig 14897 bp, 10 predicted proteins | sample 7160131 | NCBI WGS metagenome assembly JABLTK01 (sample SAMN14651221, study PRJNA627086) | human gut metagenome | isolation source: feces | host: Homo sapiens
ATCCATTCAGGCGTTCGCGGAAAAGGCGGCGCGCGAGGCGATCAGGGTCAATAACGCCAAATCCGTTCGCGTGATCTGCATGGATCCGTCCACCGGCGAAATTCTGGCGATGGTCAATAAGCCGGATTATGATTTGAACGATCCGCCCAGAAATGATGTGGAAACGCTCACGGCGCAGATGCGCAATCGCTGCGTAACCGATGCTTACGAGCCCGGCTCCACATTCAAGATTCTTACTTCGGCGGCGGCGCTGGACAGCGGGCTGGTCACGCCCACGGAGGGCTTTTACTGCTCCGGTTCCACCTATGTGGACGGCGGCAGAATCAAATGCTGGGGCAAGCCGCACGGCGCGGAAAGCTTCGCGCAGGCACTGCAGAATTCCTGCAATCCGGTGTTCGTGGAAATGGGTCTGCGGCTGGGCACGGATCGGTTTTATCAATATCTGAATGCGTTCGGCCTCGGTAAAAGCACGGATTCCGGTCTGTCGGGCGAGGCGAGCGGCATATTGATTTCGCAATCGCGGGTCAAGCGCGTGGATATCGCGCGCATCGGCTTCGGGCAGAGCGTGGCGGTTACGCCGCTGCAATTGATTCGGGCGGTGTCCGCCGTGATCAACGGCGGAAATCTGATGCAGCCGTACATCGTCAAAAGCATATCGGACGCGGATGGCAATTACGTTACGGTCAATGAACCGCGCGTGGTCGGAAATCCCATATCCGAAAAAACTTCCGCCACGATGCGCGGACTTCTGGAGGATGTGGTGCGCTACGGCGGCGGCAAGAACGCTGCGGTCAGCGGCTATCGCGTGGGCGGCAAAACGGGAACGGCGCAGGTGTACGTAAACGGCGTGGTTTCGTCCGATACGCACATCGGATCGTTTATCGGCTTTGCGCCGGCGGATGATCCGAAGATTTGTGTGCTGCTGATCGTGGATGAGGCGGACGTCGCCGTGGATTTCGGCAGCGTGACCGCCGCGCCCTATGCGGGCGAATTGCTGCGCCAGTCGCTGATGTATCTGGGCGAAGCGCCGGAGAGCGATGCGGCGGAGCAGGCGATGGTGCAGGTGCCCGATTTTTCGGGCATGACCGTCGCCGAAGCGGAGCGCGCCGCCGCCGAAATCGGGCTGGATTGCGTGGAAAACGGCGTGGGCGAACGCATAACGGGACAGCTTCCCGCTGCGGGCGCGCAGATGCTTTCCGGTTCGATCGTCATGCTGTATGTTGACAACTTAACGCAGGAAGACAATAATAATGGTATCGTTCAGGTACCTGACGTATCCGGCCTTTCCGTAGTGGAGGCCAACCGGCTGCTGCGATCCTATGGACTGCAAATGCGGATCGAGGGCAGCGGACTTGCGGTATCGCAATCGCCGGAGGCGGGGGAGGATGTAACGCCCGACAGCATCGTGGAGGTTACGTTTGAACCGCCGTAACGGGATAGAATACAGGGGGAAGCCGAATGAAGCTGAATGTGCTGACCGGTACAATTCCGGATAAATTTGAAATCATCGGAAATGCGGAAACTGAAATCGCAAACATCTGCATCGATTCGCGCAAGGTACAGGCGGGCGATCTGTTCGTATGTACGCCCGGCACGGTGATGGACGCGCACGCGTTCGCGCCGCAGGCGGTGGAGCACGGCGCGGTTGCGCTGATGGTGGATCATGTGCTGGATTTGAACGTGCCGCAGGTGGTGGTGCCGGATGTGCGCAGGGCATTGTCCTACATCGCCGCCCAGTTCAACGGAAATCCCGCGCGGAAGATGCATCTGATCGGCATCACCGGCACGAAGGGCAAAACCACCACCAGCTTTCTGATTAAATCGATTCTGGAGGAAGCGGGGCATAAGGTGGGTCTGATCGGCACGGTGTGCTGCATGATCGGCGATGAAACCATTCCCGCGAAGCTGACCACGCCGGATCCGCTGGTGACGCAGAATCAGCTGCGCATGATGGCGGATGCGGGCGTAGATTACGTAGTGATGGAGGTTTCCGCCCACGCGCTGCGGCTGAACCGGCTGGCGGGAATGCGCTTTGAGGTCGGCGCGTTTTCCAATTTTTCGCAGGATCATCTGGATTTCTTCAGCTCCATGGATGATTACTTCGATTGCAAGATGACCTTCTTCGATCCCGTCTATACCGACAGGATCGTATACAATGCCGATGATGAGCGCGTCGCGGAGGGCTTTGAAGCACTCGGCCGCCCCGCGCTGCGCATCGGAATTCGCGCGAGCAGCGATTTTTACGCCAACGATATCGAGGTCGGCGAGCGCGGATGCAGCTTTTTGATGAGCTGGCACAAGCATTTCCGCGTGGCGGTTGCGCTGAAGCTTTCCGGCATTTTCAACGTGTACAACGCCCTGATGGCGGCGGCGATCTGCGCCAGCGTCGGCGTGGACTGCGATACGATTCGTCGCGGTCTGGAGGATGTGCGCGCCGTGCCGGGCAGAATTGAATTGCTGGATACCGGCACGCCCTACCGCGTGATACTGGATTACGCACATTCGCCGGACAGCCTGGAAAACATTCTGAAGGCAGTGCGGCAGACCACGAAGGGGCGCATGATCGCCCTGTTCGGCTGCGGCGGCAACCGCGATGCGGGCAAGCGCCCGATCATGGGCGAAATCGGTGGCGAACTGGCGGATTATTGTATTCTGACCAGCGATAACCCGCGCAATGAAGATCCCAATGAAATCCTGAAGGCGATTGAAGAGGGAATTCGCGGCACGGAATGTCCTTACGTGGTGATTGAAAACCGCCGCGAGGCGATTCGATACGCCCTGAAATTCGCGCAGCCCAGCGATGTGATCGTGCTGGCAGGCAAGGGGCACGAAACCTATCAGGAGATCTGCGGCGTGCGCCATCCGTTCGATGAAAAGATCGTCGTGGCGGAGCTTCTGCGTGAAATGGAAAAGGAATAATTCAGATAAACCGATGAGGGGTTTGCTGGCTGGAGGGAACAGAAGATGCAAAGGTTGATTTGGACGGTAATTGCCGCGTTCGCGATGACGGTGGTGCTGGGGCCGGTTTTCATTCCATGGCTGAAGAAGCTGAAATTTGGACAGACGATTTATGATCTCGGTCCGGAATCCCATAAGAAAAAGCAGGGCACGCCTACGATGGGCGGCATCATCTTCGCCATTCCGGCGCTGGTCGCCGCGCTGACGTTCAGCTATGCCGAAGCGCGATGCGGCTATGTGCTGATGATCGCCGTTTCTGCGCTGGGCTTTGGTCTGATCGGCTTTGTGGATGATTTTATCAAGGTGAAGCTGAAGCGGTCGCTGGGGCTTACGCCGAAGCAGAAGCTGGTTCCTCAGATCATCCTGTCCGCGGGTCTGGCGGTGTGGGCGTATCTTACGCCGTCCATCGGATCGACGCTCACCATTCCGTTCTTCAATGTGGAATGGAATCTGGGCTGGGTGTACATTCCGGTGATGATGTTCATTCTGGTGGGCACGGTCAATTCCGCAAATCTGCTGGATGGTCTGGACGGCCTGCTGGCGGGCTGTTCGATGATCGATTTCATCGCGATGATGTTCATCTGCATCACCATGGCGGCGGTCGGCGGCGCGGATCGGGCGAATCTGATGAACTGTGCGATCTTCGCGGGCGCGATGGTCGGCGCGCTGATGTCGTTTCTGCGCTTCAACGGCTATCCCGCGCGCGTGTTCATGGGCGACGTCGGATCGTTCTTTATCGGCGGCGCGCTGGTGGGGCTTACGATGGTTACGCGGCTTTCGCTGCTGCTGCCGGTGATCGCGCTGGCGATGTTCGTATCCAGCCTTTCCGATATCATTCAGGTGGGCTATTTCAAGTTCACCAAAAAGAAGTACGGTGCGGGTCGCCGCGTATTTAAAATGGCGCCGCTGCATCATCATTTCGAGCTTTCCGGAATGCCGGAAACCCGAATCGTTACCATGTATTACATCGCGACGGCGGCGCTGTGCCTGCTGGCCATGCTGGGCTTCGTCGCGTAATTCCACATTCGGCGGCGGACGCGATGATGTATTCGCGCGCCGCCATCTGTTTCATATCTAATGGAGGATCACAAAATGGCAAAAAAGGCAATGGTACTGGGGCTGGCGCGCAGCGGTATCGCGGCAACGCATCTGGCGGTGCTGCGGGGACTGGATGTGATCGCGTGCGATGCAAAGACGCGCGAGGATTTCCACGGCGCGCTGGATCAGATCGAAAAAGAGGGCGCGAAGCTGTGCCTGAATGAAAAGCATCCCGAAAAATGGGTAGAGGGGCTGGATATGCTGATCGTCAGTCCCGGCATTCCGCCGGAGAACAGCGCGATTCAGCGCGCGCACGAATTAAACGTGCCCGTGCTGGGCGAAATAGAATACGCCTATCGCGAAAGCATCGGCATGCTGACCGCCATTACCGGCACGAACGGAAAGACCACTACGGTTACGCTGCTGGGCGAAATATTCAAAAACGCGGGCAAGCGCACCTGGGTGGTGGGCAATATCGGCGTGCCGTATTCCGGCGCGGTGCCGGATATGAAGCCGGGCGACGTAACCGTGTGCGAAATTTCTTCGTTTATGATGGAAACATCATCGCTGTTCCATCCGCACGTCTGCGCGGTGACGAACATTTCCGAAGATCATCTGAACCGCCACGGCACGATGGAAAAATACATCGCGCTGAAGGAGCGCATCTTTGAAAATTCGGATGCGGATGATTTCGTGGTGCTGAACTGGGATGATCCGGTCACGCGCGATATGGCGAATCGCACGCGCGCGAAGGTGTATTTCATTTCCACGAAGGAAGAAGTGCCGCAGGGCGCGTTCGTGCGCGACGGTATGATCGTATTCGGCACGAAGAAGGATGCGAAGCCCGTCTGCGCCGCATCGGAAGTCTACATCCCCGGCGAACACAATCTGCAGAACGCGCTGGTCGCCACGGCGATGGCGATGGTGTGCGGCGTACCCGCGCCGGTGATTCGGCATACGCTGCGCACGTTCAAGGGCGTGGAGCATCGTATTGAATTCACCCGCGAGCTGGACGGCGTGCAGTTCTTCAACGATTCCAAGGGAACGAACGTGGATTCCACCATTCAGGCGGTGCGCGCGATGAAGCGCCCCACGGTGCTGATTCTGGGTGGCTATGATAAGCATACGGATTTTACGCCGCTGTGCGATGTAATCATGAAATCCACCACGCAATCCATCGTGCTGATCGGCGCGACGGCGAAGCAGCTGGAGGAAACGCTGGAAAAGGTGGGCTTCCATGCGTGGGAGCACGCCGGAACCGATTTTGAACGGGCGATCGCAAGATCGTTTGAACTTGCGCCTGAGGGGGGCGCGGTGCTGTTTTCGCCCGCCTGCGCAAGCTTTGATATGTTCACCGATTATGAAGCGCGCGGCAGGATCTTCAAGCAGATCGTAAACGCGCTGGAATCGAAGAAGGCTTGATTCGCAGGAAACGAAACGGTGCGAATGCCGCGATTCAATCGCGGAACAGATACATAAGGCTGCATGATATCGATCCGGGGCTTGCAATCTGCTTCCTTGCGCTGATACTGTGCGGCCTTTTGATTCTCTACGCCGCCAGCTATTACAACGCGCAGGATAAGGGCGGCGCGATGGATGAAGTGGTTTCCCAGCTGATGGGCGTGGGCGCGGGCAGCCTGCTGATGCTGGCGGTGTTCCGGATCGATTACAAAATGCTGGAACGCCCGCAGTTTTCATCGGTCTTATTGATCGTGAGCGTCGTAATGCTGATTCTGGTGGCGATCCCCGGCGTGGGGCGCATGATCAATGGATCACGCCGCTGGCTTCGCCTGGGCCCCGTCAGCTTTCAGCCGTCGGAGCTGGCGAAGTATTCGATGATACTGTTTCTGGCGCGGTTTTTAAGCCGGAAAACGTATCGCGTGGATCGCTTTTTTACGGGACTGGTTCCGGCGCTTCTGTTTCCGGGGCTGATGTTTTTCCTGATCCTCATGCAGCCCAATCTTTCTACGGCGGGCAGCATATTGATCGTATCGGCGGCGATGGTGATGCTGGCGGGCGCGAAGTGGCTGCATCTTGGCGCGATCGGCGCGTGCGGCGCGGTGCTGGGCGCGTATTACGCGCTTTCGGAGGACTACCGGCGCGCGAGACTGATGTCCTTCCGCAATCCGTTCGCGTATCTGAGCAACGAAGGCTACCAACTGTCGCAATCGCTGCTGGCGTTCGGTTCGGGCGGTCTGTTCGGCATGGGGCTGGGAAAGGGGCGGCAGAAGTATGCGTTCATGCCGTACCCTGAATCGGATTTTATCTTCGCCGTGGTGGGCGAGGATCTGGGGCTGGTGGGCTGTATCGCGGTGCTTGCGCTGTTTGCGGCGTTCGTGTTTTTCGCGCTGCGCACGGCGATTCGCTGTAGGGATCGCTTCGGCAGCCTGCTGGCGGGCGGCATCGGCGCGATGATCGGCATACAGGTGATCATGAATGTGGCGGTGGTGATTGGCATCATGCCCACGACGGGGCTGCCGCTGCCGTTTTTCAGTGCAGGCGGAACTTCGATATCGATTCTGATGGGCGCGGCGGCGCTCGTGATGAACATATCGGCCAACGAAAGAGGGCGGCTCGACGGAGGTGCGTATACGTGAAGCGGAGAAAGAGCTGGTTGGCAAAGGCGATTGCGGCGGTTGCACTGGTTTGCGCAATCGCTTTTGCGCTGTTTCGGTTTGTGTTCGTGGTGCGCAGCGTGGATGTGATCGGCGCGCCCGCGGAGGAAGCGCCGGAAATCGTGCGCGCGGGAAACGTGGAATTCGGCGGATCGATATTCGGGGTGGATACACAGGCAATCATCGCAGGAATCGCCGAAACGGGCGATTATTACGCGGTGGACGTTGCAGGGAGTCTGCCGAACCGGCTGCACATTACGGTACAGCAGCGGACGCCTGCGGCGATGACGCTGTTCATGCAATCGATTCTGATCATGGATTCGGACGGCTATGTGATTTCGGCATGCGACAGCGTGCCGGATATGGATCTGGTGTACGTCAGCGATTTAAAACCCGGCGGCTATAAGATCGGTTCCGTGGTGCAGGCGGATCAGGATCGGCTGGAAAACCTGTGCGCCGCGCTGCATGCGATCGCGGAAAACGGTGCGGCGGCGTACATTTCCGAATTGAACGTGGCGGATTCGCGGGCGATCAAAATCATTTCGCGCACGCGCACGAATGTAAATCTCGGCACGCGGGAGAATATGTCCATGAAGATCAGCTGGATGGTCAGCGCGCTGGCAGATCTGGAATCGCGCGGCGAAAGCTATGGCACGATGGACGTCAGCAGCGGCAAAAGCGCTGATTATCGCCCCGCGAGCGCCGATGCGACCGCGCAAAACACATAAAAACGGCTGAAAAGCTTGACGGAAATTAGAAACAATTTCGACACTTGCCAAAAAGCGCGAAAAATGGCGGTTTCACATTTGCAAGTGACTTGAATTCAATGTATAATAACAGATATAGTGAATACCTGTGAAGGTGCATCAGGATGTTGAATGGTAAGGTGGGCGGCCGACAGATATGAGCAAGATACAAATAGCTGCCATTGAATTTGGCACATCCAAAATTGTAACAATCATCGCCCGAAACGGCGGCATTGATCGATTGGAGTTTCTGGGAACGGGCACGGTTCCCTATGATGGATATCAGGATGGCAAATGGAATACCGAAGGTCAGATGCTGCAGCGGACGCATGACTCCATCGCCGCCGCGGAGCTGGAAGCCAATGAAAAGGTGCGCGAGCTGTATGTGGGCGTGCCGGGCGAGTACATCCACGTGATATCCGGCGAAGCGGAAATCAATCTGGGCGAAGACGGCGTAACGGACGAAGATCTGGATGCGGCGCAGGATGCGGTGGCGGAAAAGCTGCAAATCGCGCAGCGCGGCGGATTGGTGCTGCATCGTTCGCCCGCGTGGTATCAGATCGACGATGGCAAAAAAACGGTGGAGCCCAGCGGGCACGGCAGCGTGCTGCGCGCGTGCACTTCGTTCATCGTCGCCGATCCGGATTACATTGAAGATATCAAGGAAATCATGGGCGCGCTGAACATCACGATTCTGGGCTTCCTATCGCCCACATTGGGCGAAAGCCTGCTGCTGATGTCCATCGATGATCGCGATCGCGTATCCGCGCTGATCGATTGCGGCTATCTCAGCACGGAAATCAGCATCATTCGCGGCGAAGCGATCGTGTATCACGCCATGCTGCCCATGGGCGGTGGACACATTACCGCAGATCTTGCGACGGAATTGCGCATACCGATGCGCGCGGCGGAGCAGATTAAGCGCAGCTACGTGTTCAACCCCGATGAATTTGACCGCAACGCAGTGAACGAGGTTCGCGACCGGCGCGGCCGCCGCGTAACCTTCCCGCGCGAGGTTGTAAGCCAGTGCATCGAAAAATCGATGGATGAGCTTTGCAATATGATTGATCTTACGCTTCGAAACGATGGCGTGGATTATCTCGGAACCCGTTCCCAGATTTATTTGACGGGCGGCGGCATTTCGCTGATGCGCGGCGCGCGCGAATATCTGGCGGAGCGAATCGGGCGGCCCGTAAAGCCGGCAACGTCCAAGACGGCAAAGCTGAACAGTCCGGTGTATGCCAGTGCGCTGGGACTGCTGGATCTCACGTTCGATTCCATCGAACGCAAGGATGCGGAGCAGGAAAGCTTCTCCAGCAAGCTGGGCAGCCTATTCAAAAAGGACAGGAACAAATAAGCTAAAACCAAACCATAAAAATACAGACGAGGGGGATGCCTTGTGATTGAATTTGAACAGATGAATGTAAGCGAAGAAGAAAAGACCGATTTTGCGGCAATTAAGGTTGTCGGCGTAGGCGGCGCAGGTACGAACGCCGTGAATCGCATGGTGGATTCCGGCCTGAAGGGCGTGGAATTCATCGCGGTGAACACCGATAATCAGGCGCTTGCACTCTGCAAGGCAGCCAATAAGATTCATATCGGCGAAAAGGTCACCAAGGGATTGGGCGCGGGCGCGAATCCCGATGTAGGCCAGAAGGCGGCGGATGAAAACCGCGAGGATATTGCGGATGCGATCCGCGGCAGCGATCTGGTATTCGTAACCTGCGGCATGGGCGGCGGCACCGGCACCGGCGCAGCGCCCGTCATCGCCGAAATCGCCCGCGATATGGGCATTCTGACCATCGGCGTGGTAACCAAGCCCTTCCTGTTTGAAGGCCGTCAGCGCATGAAGAACGCGGAATCCGGCATCGAACGCCTGAAGGCGCATGTGGATACGCTGGTAGTGGTTCCGAACGATCGCCTGCTGAGCGTCGTCACCAAGGGCACCACGATGACCGAAGCCTTCAGCATCGCAGATGATACCCTGCGCCAGGGCATTCAGGGCATTTCCGATCTGATCGCCGTGCCTTCCCTGATCAACCTGGACTTTGCGGATGTACGCACCGTGATGCAGTCCCGCGGTCTGGCGCACATGGGCATCGGCGTTGGCAAGGGCGAAAACCGCATGGTGGACGCTGCCAAGATGGCGATTTCCAGCCCGATGCTGGAAACCAGCATCGATGGCGCGCGCGCGGTGTTGATCAACATCACCGGCGGCCCCGATACGTCCATCATTGAAATCAACGAAGCCGCGCAGCTGATCACCGCGGCAGCGGATGAAGAAGCCAACATCATCTTCGGTGCGGGCATCGATGAAAATATGCAGGACGAAGTGAAGATCACCGTGATCGCGACCGGCTTCGAAAAGACGCCGTTCATCGCCGATAAGAAGGCCACCCGCGTGGCTTCCTCCTACAGCGATGAAGATGCGCAGCCCGCGGAGGAAAAGGAAAGCCCCATTCGCCGCGAACGTCCTACCCGCAGCTATAACGATGATGAGGTTTCGCCGATCTTCGAACGCAGACAGCGTCCGGTGCAGCGCGAACGCCGCTATGAAGATGCGGATCGCGAATACCGCGATGCGCCGCAGGATCGTCCGCGCCGTACCCGCGTGTACAGCGATGATTCTCCGGAAAACCGCACGCAGGCGCGCCGCGGCTTTACGCCCGATGTGCCCAGCTTCATGAAGAAGCGCGGCGAATAACCGTATAACTATGAAAAACCGCCGGTTCGCATTGCCCGAACCGGCGGTTATGTATTAAAATTCAGTCTTTAAAATCCTTTTTGTACTGCACCTCGGCCTTGACGATTTCATAGCCGCAGGTTTTATAGAAGGGCGTTGCATCCTTGCGATCCGCGCCGCCGTAGATGCGCATGCCCTCCGCGCCGTGGCGCTTTGCCCAGCCCTCTGCCGCCTCCATCAGCTTGGAGGCAATGCCGTAGCGGCGATAATTCGCGTCCACCGCGATGGCGCGCAGCACCTTCAGGTTCGGCCCGTACAGGATATCGAAATCGCAGACGTGCGCGAAGCCCAGTACCGTGCCCTGATTTTCGGCGACGTAGATGCAGTTGCTGGGATCGCCCATCAGGCGGCGGATGTTTTCTTCAAATTTCTCAATCGGGTATTCGAAGCCAAGGATTTCTTCGCTCAGGGAACGAATGTAGGGTGCGTCGGAAATCATGCACTTGCGGATCGTTATATTCATTTGCAGCATCCTTTCATAATTTATAGATCACATTATAATTATTATAGTATATGATTCGAAAAATGGCAAGCATAAAAAACGGGTCTGCCGCGGAAATATGCTCTGCAACAGACCCATACTATGAAAAATCGGGATTATTCGTGCATGATCAGAGATACGCCGGTCATTTCCTTCGGCTGCGGAAGTCCCATCATATCCAGCATGGTGGGGCACAGATCGCACAGCCTGCCGCCCGTGCGCAGATGCTTCTTGGGATCCGCGGGATCGATCACGATCACCGGAACGGGGTTGGTGGTATGCGCCGTGAACGGGCCGCCGTGAACGGGATCGATCATCTGATCCGCGTTGCCGTGGTCGGCGGTGATGATGCACTTGCCGCCCTTCTTCAGGATCGCATCTACCACTTCGCCCACGCATTCATCAACGGTCTTGACCGCCTTCACCGCTGCCGCCATTACGCCGGTATGACCTACCATATCGCAGTTGGCGAAGTTCAGGATGATGGCGTCGTACTTATCTTCGTTGATGCAGCGGATTACCGCGTCCTTCACTTCATAGGCGCTCATTTCCGGCTTCAGATCGAAGGTCGGAACCTCCTCAGAGGAGGGGGAGGGGATCAGAATGCGATCCTCGCCTTCGAAGGTGCGTTCCTCGCCGCCGTTGAAGAAGAAGGTCACGTGCGCGTACTTCTGCGTTTCTGCGATGCGCAGCTGCGTCTTGCCGCACTTGGACAGGTATTCGCCCATCGTCATCGAAAGCGACTCCGGCGGATAGGCAACCAGAACGTTCGGCATCGTGGCGTCGTACTGCGTCATGCAAACGTAGGTCAGAGGGAAGAAGCCGTGCTTGCGCTCGAAGCCCTTGAAATCCGGATCCACGAACGCGCGGGTGATTTCACGGGCGCGGTCGGGGCGGAAGTTGAAGAACACCACGGAATCGTTCGCGCGAACCATGCCGTTTTGATCCAGCACGGTGGGCAGAACGAATTCGTCGGTCAGGTGCTTGCCGGTTTCATCGATCACTTCATAGGAAGCGCGAATTGCCTTTACGGGATCGTCCGCCTGAATGCCTTCGCCGCAGACCATCGCGTTGTACGCCTTTTCCACGCGCTCCCAAGCGAAATCGCGATCCATGGCGTAGAGACGTCCCATCGTGGTGGCGATCTTGCCCACGCCGATTTCCTTCATTTTTTCAACCAGTTCGGCCACGTACTCCACGCCGGAATCCGGAGGCACATCGCGGCCGTCCAGCAGGGCGTGTACGTATACCTTTTTCAGACCGTGGCGCTTCGCCATCTCCAGAATGCCGTACAGGTGTTCCGTGTGGGAATGTACGCCGCCGGGGGATACCAGACCGATCAGATGCAGCGCGGAATCATGTTTTTTGCAGTTTTCCATCGCCGCCAGCATCGCCTTGTTTTCAAAGAAAACGCCGTCCTCGATATCCTTGGTGATCTTTACCCGCATCTGATATACCACACGACCCGCACCGATGTTGGTATGGCCAACTTCGCTGTTGCCCATCTGGCCGTCCGGCAGACCTACGTCCAGACCGGATGCACCGATGGCGGTCGAGCAGTATTTTTCCTTCAGAGCGTCGATGTTCGGGGTGCCCTGAGCGATGATCGCGTTGGACTTGGGATCGTTTTTACCGATCCCAAATCCATCCAGAATCAAAAGTGCGCAGGTGGACATCAGTAATTCACCACCTCGGCAAATTTCGCCGCTTCGAGGCTCGCGCCGCCAATCAGGCCGCCGTCGATTTCCGGCTGCGCCATCAGGCCCTTCACGTTGGAGCCCTTCATGCTTCCGCCGTACTGGATGCGAATCTTTTCCGCGGCGTTGCGGCCGAACTTCTGCTCGATCGCCTTGCGGATCACGCCGATGGTGCGGTTCGCTTCTTCGTCGGTCGCGGTCAGGCCGGTGCCGATCGCCCATACGGGTTCGTAAGCGATTACAACGTTGTCCAGATCCGCGCCGTTCAGTCCGTGCAGCGCCATCTGGGTCTGGTAGGTAACGATCATATCGGTGTAGCCCGCTTCGCGCTCGTCCTTCATTTCGCCCACGCATACGATGGCCTTCAGACCGGCGTTCACGGCGGCGACGGTGCGCAGGTTCACGGTCTTATCGGTTTCACCGAAGTACTGACGGCGCTCGCTGTGGCCGATGATTACATATTCGCAGCCCGCTGCCTTCAGCATATCCGCGCTCAGCTCGCCGGTGTAGGCGCCGCTGGCCTTGAAGTGTACGTTCTGCGCGCCCAGCTTGATGTTGGTGCCTTCGATCAGGGGCTTCACCGCCGCGAAGCATACCGCAGGCGTGCAGACGACCACGTCGCACTTGGCGTTCTTTACCAGCGGGATCAGGTCGGTCACCAGCGTGGCGGCCTCTTCGGGGGTCTTGTTCATCTTCCAGTTGCCGGCGATGATCGGACGGCGTTCCGGAATTACGCGGTCGTTCAGGCATACCACGCCGGGAAGCTGCTTGCCCTCGAGGAATTCGAGCGAAGCGCCGCCGCCGGTGGAAATGTGGGTCATCTTGTTGGCGAGACCCATCTGGGTAACGGCTGCCGCAGAATCGCCGCCGCCGATGATGGTGATTGCACTGGATTCCGCCATGGCCTGCGCGATCGCGAGCGTGCCCTTGGCGAAGTTCGGCATTTCGAAGCAGCCCATCGGGCCGTTCCATACGATCGTGCGCGCCTTCTTGATTTCATCGGTGAACAGCTTGATGGTCTCCGGTCCGATGTCCATGCCTTCGAAGTTATCCGGAATGTTGCGGGAATGCGCGGTGATGCGCTCGCAATCGTTGCTGAAGGAATCGCCGCATACGTTGTCTACGGGCAGCAGCAGCTTTACGTTCTTCTTCTCCGCCAGTTCAATCAGTTCCTTGGCGAGATCGATGCGCTCCTCATCCAGCAGGGAACGGCCAACCTTGCCGCCAAGCGCTACCTGGAAGGTGTAGCTCATGCCGCCGCCGATCACCAGAACGTCTACCTTTTCCAGCAGGTTCTTGATCACGCCGATCTTATCTTTGACCTTTGCGCCGCCCAGAATGGCGAGGAACGGACGAACGGGATGATCTACGGCGTTGCCGAGAAAATCCAGCTCCTTGCCGATCAGGAAGCCGGCCACTGCGGGCAGATACTTCGCCACGCCGGCGGTGGAGGCGTGCGCGCGATGCACGGTGCCGAACGCATCGGATACGTAGATTTCCGCCATGGAAGCCAGTTCACGCGCAAATTCGGGATCGTTCTTTTCCTCTTCCGCATGGAAGCGAACGTTTTCCAGCATGATGGCGCTGCCGGGCTGTACTTCAGCGGCCAGACGCTTCGCATCGGGGCCGATTACGTCCTTCGCGAGCTTTACTTCAAAGCCCAGCTTTTCGGACAGGCGCTTTGCCACGGGCGCGAGGGAATACTTCATGTTGAATTCTCCCTTGGGACGGCCCAGATGAGAGCAAAGGATCACTGCGGCGTTGTGCTCCAGCAGATACTTGATCGTGGGCAGCGCGGCATTGATGCGGGTTTCATCGGTAATATTCAGATCAGCGTCCAGCGGTACGTTAAAATCGCAGCGGACGAGCACTTTTTTGCCATTCACCTGAATATCTTCAACGGTCATTTTATTAAAACTCACAACTTTCACCCCTTAATAAGTTTATGGTTCTATTCTAGCACATTTTCTATGGAAATGAAAGTTAGTTTTCTGCAATGTTCCGAGAAGTTTTTTTACTTTTAGACGCATATCGATCAAATCCATCAAAACTAAAAGTGATTTCCCGCTGTATTTAACGAACCGATGCTATAATCGGATGGAATCTCCAAATGGAGGATTGGACATGGGCGATAAAATCATACAACTGGATCAGGTTGTTTATCAATATCCCGATGCGCAGACCCGCGCCGTAAACGATGTGACGCTGGATGTGGAAAAGGGCGAATTTCTGGCGGTTCTGGGCAGAAACGGCAGCGGAAAATCCACGCTCGCCAAGCTGATGAACGCGCTGCTTACGCCCACCGGCGGCACGGTAACGGTCGGCGGACTGCGGGCGACCGAGGAAAATCCCTACGATGTGCGCGCGCTTTGCGGCATGGTTTTTCAGAACCCCGATAACCAGATCGTGGCGACCGTCGTGGAGGAGGACTGCGCCTTCGGCCTGGAAAACATGGGCGTGCCGAGCGATGAAATCCGCGTGCGTGTGGATGAAGCGCTGCGCGAGGTCGGCATGGCGGATCGCGCCGCGTCCGCGCCTTCGATGCTCTCTGGTGGACAGAAGCAGCGTGTGGCGATCGCGGGCGTGCTGGCGATGCGGCCGCGCATCATCGTATTCGAT
>JABLTK010048052.1_pt1 | contig 14896 bp, 22 predicted proteins | sample 7160131 | NCBI WGS metagenome assembly JABLTK01 (sample SAMN14651221, study PRJNA627086) | human gut metagenome | isolation source: feces | host: Homo sapiens
GAACCCTTATCAAACGGTTTCAATCTGCATTTCATCTTCATAACACAATTAGGACGAAAAAATGCAACAGGAGAAGCGAATGTCAATTCACAGGAAATGAAAAACTGTTGAAACGCTGATAACTCTCTTGAGCAATGCATTTTACTTTCAAAGTCCGTTCCATTCGTTCGATACATTGTTAACATATTTGATTTCTCATTGGGAGTATAGTTGATCGAATAGATCGTTCTTCTCTCCATCACAATCGAACATTGAGGTGCTAGCATGATTACTTCTAACTGATAGGTATTTTCTGCATTTATCAAGATAAGTGAACATCCTGAAGCAATAAAATCTCTCGACTCCACTTGCGTTTGCGGTACTTCTCCAAACTCAACTACAATCATAGGGTTCCCTTGTTGGGACACAAATCCAGTCTTCTTCAAAGTAACAGAAAAATAGTCTCTAGATGTAGAACCTAAAATATTAATTATCAAATAAAAGCAAACCAAAAGAAAGAAAGGAAAGAGTGACCGGATTACTCAACGATTCTTCCAAACTGTCTATTTCTTCACAACAATCTGAGTAAACGAATTGATATTTCATCTTTACAGATGATATAAATAAACAAGCATTCTGCATACTCCTCAGCAGCCCGATTGAAGTATTCTTCCCTGAGGGAGTAACAAAAACATGTTCACAATTAAAAGGACATTTCAAATCTTCATTATGGACTTGGAGAATGGAACTTGATGAGTCACTCATCAAATGTCCATCCAGTACGATTCCATTTGTAGAGTCTATCAATGAAAAACGAAAACTAACACCAGACAAGCAAAGGATAACAGTAACAAGAACGACAGGAAAAGTGCTCGCACTTTCCTATTCGTCATGTTTTCTTCTATCCTCATCAATACACTTTGAACAAGATTTGAACTGTATTCGGATTCACAATAGAAGAAACACGACAAGAACGGGAATAGCAGGATATTCGCACAGGATTGAGCCATCTTATGGGTTCATACAAACATCATGAGAGAAATATGAACAATCGTTTTCCACTTATAGGATGATGGGAAATACCTGTTGCAAGGTAATACTTGAATAACTAGTACTTCGTGTGTTTCCGTGATTTGGTTTTCCATTCAAATATTCCACTAGACTAGTACTATCTAAATAACAATGAAAACTCTTTCGAATTTAGCTTCTTCTCATTCATGTTTTTATAATGGGATTTCTTATCTCATATCTTGTTGTAACCACTCTTTTATTACCATATTCGCTATCTGAAGTCGTCTCCAATATGGTTACGTGCAAATATGAGAGTTATTGTTATCCATACTCTCTCTTCAACAATTCGGATTGTATGTCCTATGAAAAGAGTAGGAGTTACAATAATATCGAATTCTAATGTCTAGTTCCCAAATGCAGTAACTGGAAGCGAGCATCCTTTGAATTTGTTATCAATAAAGTATCTGTGATACAAGTTTGCGGTGAAGGGATTCACCAAGATGTACCGTTTTTGTTTAATACGACGACGGCCATTCTTATTCCTTTTTCTTTCTTCCCATCTCAAGGTATTTCTATGAGGTTTTCAATCCTCGATACTAGTGTTGCAGATCATCATATCTATTTTGCTGATTCTCCTTCTCTTGAATACACTGCTATGTACGAAATGAAGTAGGTGCGAGATTGTTTTCATAATAGATAGAGTGGAGTACAACTTTTTCCTAGCTCGTATTTTTCAGTATCCATCTTTAGGGAATTTGTATTTGATTATTGATCCATCTTATCCATTCAATGCTACTATTCGTCTCTATAATTCTGTGCTACCTCTAGTTGTTCCTACTGTTGAATTTCATTTGAAAGACTATTTGATGCGGTACATTTTGCCTTCTTCCCGTATGCTGTTTCTTATTGTGTTGATTCTAGTTTTATCTCTCCAACTGATTTTTTGTATGTGTCTAGCTACGGTTTTGATTATGTGTTGTATTGACGTTATTCGTCCTTCTGACATTATGCTACAGCTATCGAGGGATTCACGATATGTTATCAAGAAACTGAAACCCCATCGACGGATACATCGTATTGATGTAATGAATTAATTGGAGATTAATCAGTAGAATGGGAAGAAATCGTATCGACGAAATGATTCTGTTCACACAGTATCTAGTGGAGACAATCAAAGCAATCGTTCTTCTCGTGCGTAGTTCTTAGTTCATTTAGTTTGTCTGATTGTTCAAAACACGTCAATAGACAATAATTATTACGTCACTGCAAGCAGCAACGCTACCAATCACTTTACCAACCATCATCCCGCCACTGCGTATTAAAGGACAAACCAGGCGACATCACATCCGTCATACTGTCAGGAATTCCATTACTATCCATAAAAAGTTCGAAATTGTCATCTCGACGACGAGCACGGGGATTCGAGAATAATGACCCCATCGATAAAACCTCAGAAGAAGCGTTCTGTGATAATGAAGAAGTGGTCGTTGGTTCCTTGGGCGGAGCCGACTTAACTTCGACAGATTGAGCTGGTTCTTCTGGTATACTCACATTCACAGACTGATCAGGAGTACCCTTCGGAACGAACTCTGTATATCCAGTAGCCGTGAAGTGAGACTGTTCAGAAGAAGAACCTTTTGGTGATTGTGCCTCTTCAGCTACAGCTTCAGTCTCTTGTTTAGTAGGCATTGGTAACAACTCCTGCAAAGACTTATGAAGTGTCTCACTTCCATCAAAGAAGTGTTCGTTATCCAATACAAATCGATTATCAAAATAGCTGTCACTCAGACTGTACATTGAATCTTCAAGTGAAAATGCTTTGCGAGTACTATGAATGGCTTCTTGTGATAATTGAGAGTAAGGATAGTTATCGAGATACGGATTCTTGAAAGTCGTATTGTATGTATCATGAATGTCATTAGCAACAGCATGATATGGAGTATACATTGAAGAAGAGAATGGTGTATACAGAGGATGACTACGAGCTGGCGTAAATATATCATTCTGATATGGAGAATAGACAGATGATTGGGTTGGATACACGTTCAGTGATGGATAAACTATGATTATTATATTATCAAATCACTACCTTGTTGTTGTGGAATTGGTACTGTTGGAGAAGGAACATCGGTTGCTTCTTCGGATACCAAGTGATATTCGACAAAGATCTTATACAACTGCTCAACATACATCTCTACTCCACAGACACTCACGGATGGATTGGAAGGAGAAGATGGTGATTGAACACAGAGAGAAATACAAGCATTTCTATACATCACGCGAGCGACAATTCATCACTTCTGTCCATAAGCAGCTGTCAAGTCCTCTAGTTTCTTCAGATCCACATTCTTCAAGCTATCAGCAATTTTCTTACGATAGAAATCATTTCGCTCCAATTTCTGAATCTTGTGAAAAGCATTCATCCAGGTTTCACGGTCTTTCGCACAATATACCACTAAACAAGGCCATTTATCCTCAAGGGAGGCCATACGCAGTCCCCAGCAACCACTACGATCAATAATCGCTTTCAGCAGGCTGTAGCGACACTTGTAGAGAAAAACGTGTCTTTGACCCTTTAAAGAAAGAGGTCTTTCAAACACTCCTGGTGTTTCCGTGGTTTCCTCCGTCGGGGTTCCTGGTGGGGTTAAAGATGGTTTTTCCTTTGGAGCCATCTTCTTGGAAGTCTGCAGCGATGTAAGTGGAGAAACACCAGGTTTCTCCGTTGTTTCCCTTGGAGCAGGGCATGGAGAGATGGAGGCAAGTCCCTGAATGAGAACTCGAATGGACTGAATCGCACACTGGACAACCAGTGCATCATACACAATAATCACTTTCATTCCCCCTTCTCGTTTTCGAATCATAATATCAATTGATGGGTCTAACGTGGAGGCAACGTTCTTCACCAAAGCCACTTCCTCCTTCGTTAACTCCCTTACGATATCCACTGCAACAAAAACAGTATCTGGAAATAAGTACAAATAGAAATACCAACTATCGACTTGGGAAGGCCAATTCGTTCGCGAAGGTCCTGAAGGAACAGTATCCAGAGGCGGTTCTGGTTTGAAAAGCTGTTCCGAACCTCCAGAACTAAAAGTAGAACTCTTGGAAGAAGTAAAGAGATTCTGTTGAACTGAACCACTCGGATTGCCAGATGCAATCTTTCGCCTGAACGAATCATTTTGATCCATATTTTCACACTCACAGGTTCAGGATTAGCCTTTTTTGAGTGGAGAAACAGGTAAACCGTCGAAAACAGAACGAAATCTTTGATTCAATACCATTTCGTTGCTTCTACAAGTACCAGAATTAGTCCCATTGTAGGTGAAGATGCAAAAGAGTCAAACAAATCTGATTGCTTCCCTCTGTGATTTGTTAGGTTCCATTAATGACAATGAGCGGTACGTGTTTCGTGATTTCCTGTTAGAGACTAGTCAGGAGGCTGAGGCCCAAATGAAAACGTACTACAATATGGATGGATTCCTTTTAACGTTATTGGAGATCACACAGCTTCCCGTTGTCAATCATGGCAGCCGGTGACTGTTGTCTTGTTTTATTTCACTTCTAGTCTTCAAGCAGCAATTTATTTCAAAAATGACTTGTCAAAACGATGGTGTTTGAGCTGCAAAGAGACAGATCCCGATAATCCTTCCGTTGTTATTGCATTACCCATCAATCCAGAGGAGAAAGCTACGATTCGGTCCAATCTCATTTCATTGATGGGTTCTAGCGAAGAAGTGATTGCAAGACAATTTGTAGAATGTTTGTATTTAGATTGTTTCAACTCATTCTAAGGTCTCGTTCAGATTGGTTTAGAAGACTATTACATTAATTGGCCTACCATGATGCAGGAACTTGTGGCTCAATGTCAGTCGAATGACGTTTCCATCATCAGTCGTTGTCTGACTGTCATTGAAGGTATTTGCAAAGTGCTGGAGACAGTTCCCGATAGTGACATTGTGGGTGGTGTTGTTCTTCATTTTGTGGATGATTTGAACGTATTCTTGCGAACAATGTGGGAAACAATGGTCAGTATTCTTCCACAAGTTCAAAGTTATCCTGGGGATGTTCGTTAATTGTAGACGATTATGATAAACTGGAGTTAATCCTCACTTGTCTGCTGTTGATAGCAAATACTCGTCGTTACTGGATCATGGTCGATGTGATCCGTGATATCAACACTGACCACGAACAGGAGGATGCTTCTTGTGTGGATCTAGATATCTGGATGTCCTTCTTCAGTGTGATGCTACAGTACACGAATTCCATGTTTGGTCGATGTTTGCTTCTTGTATCATTTCTAGTCGAAAACCCGACAGCTACGGTTCTGGAAGAACTGAAGGCATCTATTATTTCGTTCTGTACCGTGTAAGCCATGTTGATGATCAATGACCTCTAGCTGTGTGAACCGTCATACAGACCTCTTCACCCAATACTTCCAATCCTTCTCATCGGCTATCTGGTCTCTTTTAGCTACTGTAGGTCCATCCATCAAGTATCAAGAAGTGGCAGTTTCATCACTTCATTTCTTTTCTTCTGTTTGTACGAAGCGAATCTTCCGAGGGGTATTTCAGTCCGGAGATATGCTGCAACAGTTAATTGCCAATGTTATCGTTCCGAACTGTATTGCTCAGGAAACACTCCTGGAACAGTTTGAAGTGAAGCCTAATCTCTACATCAAGAATTACGAAGAAGTAGCCATGATCATGGGAATTGAGATGTAGGGATATAAGGTGAATTCGCCTCGATATGCTGTTGCTCACTTGATTACAGCCTTAAAGGATCAATTCCAGATGAATGTAGGAATTCCAGAAAACTGGCCGATTTTTAGTTTGTCTCGTTATTGATGGAGGCGATCCTTCAGTTGTTGGAAGGGTCTCCCGAGCAGCGTGATTGTGGTTATCATATGTTCTTCTATCGCAATTGCGAATTCCCATCCATCATGCGATCTATTCGTACAGTGGACGACATTCAATTCGTAAACAGCTTCTTAGAGCGCTTTGCTCTCGTTGACTTACAGAGTGCTAGTAATCCGATCTTGATTGCAGATTCGCTAATCACCTGTGATCTATTTCTCAACTTCATTCCTGAGGGAAGCATCATGCAGATTCTCCAGCGATGTGTTACCCTGCTCACCGGTACCAGTGAATCTGTGAGAGTATTGAGTGTTATTACGATTGACCGCATTCTTACAAAGTACCAGCCAAGTCACAACTGTGTGGTTGAGTGATGTGTAGAAGATAATTCTCAGAGCTCAGTGTTAGCAGCTTCCCAACTTGAACCATTGATCATTCCACTTACAAACTATTTATTGAATGTATCCATGCCACTAAAACAAACCGATCATTATCTGATCAAGACATATTTGAGAATTGTGTTGTTTATGAATGAAAAAGTGCTTAATTGAAAATTTTAATGACTTCTAGATCCTTCCTTTTGCGAAGGATATGCTACAGAAGTTGGCAACAATTCTCTCCATGTTATCAGCCAATATCACCAATCCTCATTATGTCCATTATCTCTTTGAGGCTCTCGTTGCTTTTGTTCGCATTTCAAGCTCGAATCAAAGTTTATGTAATGACATTGAGAGCTACCTCATTCCTTTTATGCAAGAAGTATAGATCGATATAGTCATTTAGTTTCTAGTATTTGAATCGCGGAATTATTGAATATATGCCGTATATCTTCCAACTCTTTGGATTGGTTCAAAATTCGTACGTCCAATCATTTTGTAGATGTTGTATTCTCGTTCAAACGGCACAAGTCAGGTCTTTTTGGATTTGTTACCAATTGTTTTGAGTGACCAAGTATGGAGCGAAAAATCAAACCAAACTGCTCTCGTATTTCTCCTCAAAGTGTATCTCCAGAAGAATGTTGATTTATTCCTCGTTGAAAATCGAGTACAGCAGTTGTTTAACATTTTCAGATCTCTCTGTACCCGTAAAACCTCGCGTGTTGATGGATTGGAATTGCTGAGTCACATAATCCAGAATCTTCCTTTATCAGTCATTCAACCGTACCTCACATATGTTATTGATATTCTGACCATTCTATCAGGAGTATGTGTTTGAGTTCATGTTCATGGATAGAAAGGAGCATCACGTGCAGTGAAAGAGGCGATTCTTAACAATCTATCGCTGCTAACGATTTTACATGGAATTGACTGTTCGACCAAATTGATTCTCGCTCGAGGAACTGAGACTTTCATGTCGTTCTTCACTACAATCTTTATCAATGGAATTGAGACTATGGACGAGACTGTCCGTAAGGTGGAGGTGTATGGTATAAGTCAAATGCTCTTGAAGGAGCAATCGTTCTATCAGCAGCCTTTTACAACATTGGCTCAGGGTATTTTAGCAATGATGCGAGCAGTACTGCGTGATGTGAACAAGAATTGGACAGACTCCTCCAACTTCCTGGACATCCCTGTGGAATATGATGCATACCACAAATTATCTCTGGCCAATATCGGGGTTGTTGATCCTATTCCTCAGGTGAACGATTTGAATGGTCTTCTTCGCCAGACTATCTCAAGTGTAATTGGAAACACACCAGGAGGACTGGAAGCCCTTTATGTTTCCTTATCTCCTGTAGACCGAGAGTATCTACAGAACAAGTTATCGATTTGAAGTGTTTGTGAACAAATACCTCTAATACTCCCTAGAATCACCTGTATACCGGTTATGTAAAACGCAGCTATTGCACAAATGATGTAACAACTTGAACTTGCCACATTTCGGACACACGACGATATTTGTCTTCAATTCCAACTTTTGTGTTGCTCTTCGCTGACGACGTTTCTGAATTGACGTCTACATCATGAACAACTGTATCCATTCCCACTCTCTTCTTGGGTGTAGCAAATTGAAGAAATGACTCTTCAAGCCACTTAGCAAGATCAAATTTATGCGTTTCTTCTCTTTGATTCATGATAGCCAGAGGTGTTCGCTGGATTGCCGGCAAAGCAAGTTGAAGCTGGGGAAAAACAGGAAACATACGAAGCGTAATGGACTGGATACATCTTACAATGCCGTTCATGATCATGGTAACAGGAATCTAAAAAGCCATTATTGCGACAAGCATCACTATGGAAATCGAAAACAAACAACCAAACCACACCGTCAAGAACAAACCACATCTGAGACTCCTTAATCGTCCTGAGCCTTTTTCGCCTTATGAAGAGCAGCACGACGACCCGTTCCCCAGATTTTCTTCTGGTGATTCTTCTTCTCCTTCAACATCTTACGTCCTTGGCGAGGATACTCCTGAATTCCAAACTGTTCCTCAACTCACTCACAAACACCTACTCTAGCCAAACGATACTTTGCCTCGAACTTCTTGACGTCGTTGAGCGAATCGTAGATGAGAGCAAAACCAGTCGATCTGCCACCTCCTGGTATTCAGAAAAGGAAAGAAAAGAACCTACCGAAAGCAATTTGGAAGCCAAAGAGAATGATGCACTTATCATCTGAAACGTTGTACTTCTTAGCAAGAGTAGCCTTGAGTTCCTCCTTAGAGACAGAAGCACGTTTGGGATGAATTACTTCAATCGTCTACCTTCTTATTCCTCAAACAAGGTTCGTACCATCTGACGACGCTTGAGCAGAGGATTTCTCATGAACTTTCTCACACGAACAGTTACAGCTGCTTCAGACATCCTTTACCAGTGTAGTTATCGATATTTGGTAAACCCCAACTTGGAAGACGTTCAGTGATGCTTGATTATCAACAAACATAATCACTCTAGTTCCATCTCCTTTCCTAATGACTTTCTATATGTCTCAAACACTTCATATACTTCGTTGTATCGATCACTTGCTTTGCTCCGAAGAGTCATTAACATCTCATCTTTCACAGGTTTTCCTCCTGGTTTCACCAACGATAAGACCTTTCCATCCTCTCCCAGAACAAAAGTTACCGAGTCTTCAATAATATCCTCTTCAAACACATCAGGGTCCATTACTTCAAAATCTTCAAATAGACCGAATGAAATACTAATAGGAGTATTCAGAATTTGAAGAGAACGAGGATGATCTAGATTACGAAGAGAGATATAAGTCATACCATAATCGAACACTAATTCTTCTTCTTTCAGAGATACAGTTGGAATACGAAGGTTCATTAAGGCAGCCAACAAAGCCAACGAACATGCATCAAAGACGCTTCCTTCATAGTCGATACAGATCAAATCGGCGTGGGCAACAATAACTCGATTAACTTCCTTTGCATATAAGTCATGAGCATCAATGACATATCTATGAATGATTCGCAGTTCCTAGAATTACTTTTCAAAGATACGAGTGAGTGTTTGTGAATAAAAGTAACATTGACTTGGAGGTTTTCCCAAACGCATGTTTGGACTACAAAGAGGTGTTAAATGGACATTTATATCTACTCAATAAGGAATTCTCTCAGAACCAACCAAGTTTTCCCGAAGTCTCAGAGGCTTCTAGAGAAGGGAGAAATTCCAATTTGATTCCACATATAATGCCTGTATTTCCTAAACGAACAAAACTAGAACCATCGGCCGTTCCGATATGACCTAATTCCTTAACTAAAGACTAAAGCATCCACCTTCTGATATGACAATACCTCTTCCAGTGTCCATATTCCTTCCATCAGGTCGAATGCTTTGTTCAAGGAATCTACGTCATGATGATAGAAATGGTCCAGTACTTCCCATAATAGGCTTTGGGAGCAATTCTCTTAAATAATTCGACGTTCATTGAGTGGTAAAGGAGATATTGAGAACAAACAATGAACCGCGGGAAACAACACAGAATGAGAATCTGTATCAAACAAACACTTTACACATATCTAATCCATACATAAATAGTACTGATTAGTAACGTCACGATCATACAAGGAAAACCAAATTTGAAGAACATCCCAAATGTGATCGGATACCCTTTAGATGTACTAATACCAGCTGTAACCAAATTAGCTCCAGCACCGACCAGTGTTCCATTACCACCAAAACAAGCACCAAATGCAAGTGCCCATGCAAGGGTAGTTATATCAAGATTGAGAGAAGGTTCATTCGCCAGAATCTTGACAACGGGAATCATAGTAGCAATAAAGGCAATGTTATCCAGTACAGAGGATACAAGGCCTGCTACCCATAACAACAACATATGTGCAAGAAGGGACTGATACTTGGTAGGTGCCTTCATAATTAGAACAGCAACCGCATTACCAATTGCTCGAATAACACCCATCTGACTCACTCCCTGAATCATAATGAACAACCCAGCAAAGAAGACTAGTGTCTCCCACTCCAGCAATTCAAAAGTTGCATGGAGATCGTCATTGGTACCAAGAAGCAGACACGCAAAAGCACCCGCAATTGCAATGAATGCAGTATCGATACCATGAACAGAATGTAAAAAGAAGAGGATAATTACGAATAACAACACAGTACCACACTTCAATAAGAGTGGCTTGTTCTTAATAGGATACTTTTGACGTAACATGGGATCCACATTACATTTCGATTTCATCAATGTATCCTTAAAATAGAAAAACACAACAATGTACACAAATACCATACACAATAAAGCACATGGACTCATGTGATAGATAAAGTCAACAAAACCAATGTGATCACTCAACATATTCCCAATAATGATATTTGGTGGATCTCCAATTTGAGTTGCAGTTCCACCAATGTTGGAATAGATCACCTCAGGCAACAAAAGTGGAATGGGAGAAATCTTCATGATATCTGCCAATTCAATGGTAACAGGAGCAATCAATAGCATGGTAGTTACATTATCAAGGAAAGCGGAGATAATCCCCGTTAACAAACACAATGAAATGCTTAGTACCAACACATTACCATTACTAAATGTGAACATCGATACTGCTAAATATTCAAAGATCCCCGTGGTTGATAACATTTGAATCATTACCATCATACCAAAGAGAAGACACAACGTACTGCTATCCATCCAACTGACTACTGTAGACAAGGAAGGAGCATCGGTCACAAATGAAACAACAAGAAGAGTAAAGAATGCTCCAATGAATGCAACAATAGCTCGATTCACCACTTCGAGAAGAAGGAGGAGATAGATCACGATCAGAGTAATTGAACCAAGAAGGATTCGATAACGACCTATGGAACCCATTGGCTGAACATGCATCATAAAGCCAACCGCTTGAACTGAATTGGTTCGAACTCTCATCTTCAGTGTGATATTCTGAAAGTGAGAAAGACCTAATATACTCACAGTGTTCTGAATTTTATCAAGAACGTCAAACTCTTGAAGACTCTCCACTTCTGTTACAGAATCACTCTCCATCCTAATTTCTTCTCCATAAATCACATCATCAGGACTGGTATGGTCAACTAATGCGTACATCAATGTGTATGGAGTATCACTCCGTTGGATAGTAGCACGAACTTCATATAATCCTTGTCGTTTACCTGGGATACTAGAATGAACATGAATGAATCACCAATACCTTAAATACAGTGGATTCGCAGAGGAGACTGTTTTAATTCCTCCTGGAATGCTTAACTCTGAATCAATCATTGTGGTTGAGTGTAAACCATCACTCTAAGAATGACTCTCCATTCTTACACTTACATCAACAGGAAAATGATGTAAACAGAGCAACAACAGCACTAACAAACAACTAACAAAGGTCACACATCCAATTATAATATCCTTTGGAGTGAGTTTACTTTCACGTAATTTGGAATCATCTCTCTCTAATTCTTCAATGCTTGGTTCTTCCTGTAACTTCTCTGTCATCATTGTCACATCATGTTCATGAATAACCCGTTCACGATTCCTGAGTTGATGCTGTGTACGTTGCATTGTATTGCTTGGTACCATCACAACAATTGTTTCTTGTTCTGTTCGTGTACAACATCCTTTGGTAGTAATTACTGTACGTGTTTGATAAGGCCTTTCAGAATAAGGATCCGGAGGAGGAAGCATCAGACATCGTGTTACAAAAACATCCATCAACTAGATTCAATCCAATCAATAGAAATCACTTTTAACAACAAGCGAGGAGTATTTACCTTCCTTGCTGCTTTACCAAACCAAGTCTGAGAGAACATGATAGAGAATGCATGACCCATCTCTCGAAGTCTTTGTGTGATAAAAAGATTCAACACATACTCATCAACAGAATTCTGTTCACCAGCACCCAAAACAAACAAGAAATAACGAATACTCACATCATTCTCATTCACCATTACTGGTTGTCTCATACGAACAACAGCAAACAATGGTGAAGTTAGACAAGGAAGACAAGTCACATACACTTTACAACCCTCTTTTGAGCCACTCTCGACATAGAGATGACGATCTTCGAATAGGTGATAAATCTCGCTACGTTGGGCTGAAGTGATACCGTATCGCAACTCATGTTCATTTAAAACCAATGTCAACAAATCGTAAAGAGAATCACAGTGAACATCAAGTAATACAACTCCTTGTTCTAGACCACGACGAAGATTACTAAACGCTTTTCGTTAAGACAACGTACAACAAATAATGATTGGATATTGATAATGAGGCCACATTACGTACATCATCTGATTCTAGTTCTTGAACACCATCAACATAACGGCCAGTTCCAATCCACCCAGAATCACTCTTTTCCCGCTCATTAACATCCACTACCAATCCTCCAAAAGATCCTGAGACAGAGAAGGAACTGAGACGAAGAAGAGATTCTGTGTTGTGTCTTGAAAGAGATGAAACTGTTTCTTCGAGAGAATCTTCGTGTAGATCAGTGATGACAGCAATGTAATCACCTTCATGAGTATCTATGATATCCACACGCATCTCAAAGGAAGATCCATCACTCCTCACACCAGTAACGATGTTGTCAATTTCCAGTTTCAAGGGAAGTCCGCCACCGATCGTTTCCAAAGGAGTGAGCTTAAAAAGCGAACGAATGGCATCTGTTCCCAACGCCTGAACAAAGCCAGGATCAACAAGATCTAATACATTGGAACCTAGCAGGTCATCCTTCTCTTTCAGTAGAAAGATTGTCTACATGAGTGAATACAAACCTGTACATACAGCAGTTTTCTTTGTGTAGTTCTTGATACATCCATTTTGATCATAACGAATCTTCGCTTTATTAGTCTACAGATCATCACTAGCGGCAGTAGTGAATACGTCACCATTTCGATCTGCGGAAGGTAGATCGCCCATATTCGAAAAGCTAGAAATCATCAACTTCCTGAGTCAAATACCTGGAAAAAACACGAGGAAGGTTTTCAATGACTCCAACCTCCTGAGTTTCCTCGACAAGACTAATTGACAAGACGTCAACAAATCTACTGGTCCGAAACTTTTGGTTTATCGTCCCCTTTAGGAACACTCACAAGCTCAATACTCATTTTGGAGATTCTGTTCCAATCTAACAATCTTCCACGGGAGATTCTTCCATTTGGCAGAGCAATTGCTTTTATTCATTGATCTAAGTTCCACTTGCTAATTTATCGAGCTTACTGGAGATAGAATAACCCAATTGAAATAGATGATTGTATCTCTGAAAGAAAGGGGATGGCTATCATTCAGCCATTCACCATTGATACTACACCATTCATCCCACTTTCATTGTTATGGTGGGATAAAAGTAATATCCAATTCCTTTCTTGCACATTTACTCTCATGGATCCAGAATTGAAGCGAAGGCTTGCTGATAGAGCCTACCAATCTGTTTTCAGTTACTTAAAAGAGGTATACTGTGACGATGCGGAGTATGGACCCTCTCGATCCTTTTAGAGATTAGAAACTCAGGAAACTTCATTTCAATGTCAAAACGGACATCCTTTATTCTTTGTTTGGCTGATCTATCCAATGTGTTATTTGGAAGTGAAAATGAGATGGTGATTTCTAATAATTCTATTCTTTCTACGTATTCGAAGGAAGGGTATCAGTTTCTCGGAAAGGAGCAAGGGTCCAAGAAAGTTCCTTCTATGTAATAAAATTGGTTTCAAATGAGAATATAGGGTGATTTCACAAAATGTTTCTATTATCCACTCAACAGTTCCATCATTAACGGAACTGGTTTTGGCAGTGATGGGAGCTTATCCGGAAAAGAAGTTTCATCTGTTCCCACTCCTTCTTCAAGATTATCGCAAATTATTCATTCGACTCGGTATTCAAGGCTTCCCTACCAATTCCTGCAAGCGGTTTATGGATACCTTCTTTACAGAAAGTGCTAAAGTGGACCCCAAAGCTCCTGTGAAGCCAATTCAATTCCCTCCTACAATTCATTCGTTCTATACTCAATTCCTTGCAATAAATCCTCCTAAAGAACATGATTATTTGGAAGTGACTCCTTATGAATACTACATTATTCGCTTCTTAACTTGCATCGCTTCCCTCCAAGTGGAACCAATAGCAAAGACAGATTCCTCTCTTCAATTGTTACATAGAAATGAAAAGCATACCATTCTAGCAGTTCAGCTCTTCTTACACTATCTGTATTACCTCATCAATCCTCAACACCCAACCAAACCATCAATCACAAACAGTCAGCGTCCTTCCCTTCAGAGATCTGATCTATTCTTCCTTTCTGCCATTTCAGAACTGTGGTTAAGTCGTGATGATACCATTCCTGATGATTTGGGATTCCTCATCCGAGAGTGTTCTCATCAATCTCTGCCTGTATTTATCTACAATATACTCTTTCATAGTTAGATATTAAGTCGATTGTCACCATGCATGATCCATTGTCTTCACGAATTGATTCTCTTCATACACAAGAATTCGCCTCAGACATCTGATGGAGTTACTGTTCATTTGAATGCTATCGAGTCTTCTCTCTTCTTCTTCTTTGCTAAGCAATTTGCTGCTTATCGTACAGACTCTGCTATGCGACCCGGCTCCTCAGCGTTCTGTCGCAAGATCTTATATAGTTTTTCCAAGAC
>JABLTK010069636.1_pt1 | contig 14886 bp, 14 predicted proteins | sample 7160131 | NCBI WGS metagenome assembly JABLTK01 (sample SAMN14651221, study PRJNA627086) | human gut metagenome | isolation source: feces | host: Homo sapiens
GAGCCGCCGCCGACGTTTATGCGCCACATCGAAAGCCCTATTCCTTCGGGGTTGCCGTCCGCACCAATCTTCTGCGAAAACAGCCATTTCGCTACTTGCCCCCTTTGAGCCTCGTCGAAATATTGCCCGACAAAATTTCCGCTCCATGCGTCGGCCGCCGCGAAGTTGTCAACGGTCTGGTACGTCTTTTCCGGATTTATTTTTACTTCGAGCGTTTCGGCAAACGAAAGCGCCGCCGCCAAAACCGTCATTGCAACCGATAAAACAATTCCCCTATTTTTCATATATTTTCGCCTCCGATAAGAGGAAACATTTTCGCAAGGCCTACGAATTATGTCAAAAAATAAGGACTGCATAAATACTTTACAGTTGAATAAGCCTTCCGCGCATGCGCAAAAAAGACTTCCCCCGCGGGGGAAGTCTTTCGGCTTTGCGGAAAAATAAGATTAGTCGAGCCCGATAAAAATGTAATTCGGGTCGAATTTCAATTCCTGTCCGGAGGCCAGCTTCACTTTGAAGCCTTTCGATTTTTTCTCGATGCAGACAATCGTCGAAGCCTTAAAGTTTTCCTTTACGTATTTGGAAATCCTTTCGGGAACGAGATCCGCGGGAACGGCGGAAGTTTTTGCCTTTATTTCCGTCCAGTTTCCGTCGCTGTCGAATTCGATTTCGGTGCCGTCGGTATAGACAATTTTATAGCCGTCGGTTATAGCCCCGAAGAGGGACGTGTCCATTTGCGCCGAGGCAACCTGTTTGCCTTTAAAATTCGCGTTTGCGAATTGTTGCGCCGCTTGCGGAAGCGACGTAAAAGCCACAACCTTGTCTTCGGCGTTCACAGAAAACGCCGAAAGCGCGATAATGGCGGCTATTGCGATTTTTTTCATTTTTGCTTTTCCTTTTCGTTTATTGTTTTCCGGTTGTCGTCTTTTAAAGCTCGTTGACGATTGCGTCGGCAAGGCCGTATTCAATGGCTTCCTGCGCCGTCATAAAGAAGTCCCTGTCGGTGTCGGCGGCAATCTTTTCAAGCGGCTGCCCCGAAGCCTCGGCGAGAATCTTGTTCAGTTCTTCGCGCATGCGTTCAAGCTCCTTCGCCTGAATGTGCATATCGACCGCCGTGCCGCTCATTTCCCCCATAATCAGCGGCTGGTGTATCATAACCCTTGCGCTCGGGAAGAGGAAACGCTTGCCTTTGGGCGCGGCTGAAAGAAGAATCGAACCCATGCTCATGGCGATGCCCACAACCACCACTTTAATGGGCGCCCTTATAAGCTTCATCGTATCGTAAACAGCCATGCCCGCGCTGATTGACCCGCCGGGGGTGCTCATATAAATCGTGATTTCCTTCTCGTGGTCGAGCATATCGAGATATATCAGCTTGCGGACAATTTCGGCGGAGCTTTCGTCGGAGACTTCGTCCCAGAGAAAAATCTTGCGCTCTTCGAGAAAGCGTTTGTTGATTTCGTTGACGAGCGGATTCTTTTGCTCGTCCTTCTTTTCACATTCTTTATTTTCGTTCATATTATTTTTCTTTTGAAATTTCAAAAATGGCGTACCCCGAAAACAAATTCGGGAAAAACGCGCACGGACGCTCCCAATCTCCGCGCAGGAAATGCGAGCGCATAATTTTTATATCGTTTTCGGCGCAGAATTCCTTAAAAGAATTTACGGAAATCGCGTTCATCGGGCGTGCGGTATCCCACTTGGCGGGGAAAACTTCGTTGACGATTCTGTCGCCCGTAAGCGACATGGAAATGCGGTTGCGCCAATAGGCGTGGTTGACAAACCCCACGGCGACCCGCTTGCCCACCCTGAGAGCCTCGGTGACGACCCCGCGGGCGTTGTCGAGTTCGGGCAGCGTGCGCGAGCATATAATCCAGTCGAAAGAGTCGTCGTCGAAAGCGGACAGCAAATCCATAATATCGCCGTGATAGGCGTTTACGCCGCGCTTTATGGCGCGGGTTATTTTGTCGAAATCCGTATCCACGCCTACGGCGTAAATGTTTTTCTGGCGCATCAATTCGCTCAAAAGGATTCCGCGCCCGCAGCCGAGATCGAGCACGCGGTCGCCTTCGCCAATCCATTCGCTGATTGCCTTCAATTCTATTTTCCGCTTTGAAAGAGACTTTGCGTTTTTATCCTCGGACATCCAAAAAGTACTCCACTAAATTATAAAGTTTTGGCGAGTGTATGAGAAAAGAATCGTGTCCCAAGTCGCTTTTTATTTCCGCATAGGAGGCCGTCTTGCCGATTCGCAGAAGGGCTTTGACTATTTCCCGATTCTGTTGCGGAGGGAAAAGCCAGTCGGAAGTAAAGCCGACCACAAGCGTTTTCGCCGTTATGTTTTTAAAAGCCGCCTCCAAGCTGCCTCCGTATATGCGAAGGTCGAAAAGGTCGAGAGCGCGGGTGAAATAAAGATACGTGTTGGCGTCGAACCTGTTGACGAAACTCTGCCCCTGATAGTGCAGATAGTTTTCAATCTCGAAAGACGGCTTGAAAATTTCCGCCCCTTTGAACTTCGAGTGTTCGCGGCCAAACTTGTCGTCGAGCCCCTTGTCGGAAAGGTACGTTATGTGCGCCATCATTCTCGCGATGCCCAACCCCACGCTGGGAACGCGCGCAATTTCGTAGTTGCCGTTGTCCCAAACGGGATCCTGCATAATCGCGGAGCGGCCAACCTCGTTGAAAGCTATGGCCTGCGCGTTTTGGCGCGAAGTCGTGGCGAGGGCGCAAATTTTATCGACCCTGTCGGGGAAATCAATCGCCCATTGGAGAGCCTGCATTCCGCCCATTGAGCCGCCGATGACCATCGCCAGCTTTTTGATGCCGAGATGCGAAACGAGCCTTTCCTGCACGGCGACCATATCGCGTATGGTAATTGCGGGAAAAGAGAGATTATAGCGTTCCCCCGTTTTCGGATTTATCGACGAGGGCCCCGTAGTGCCGCGGCAGCCGCCGATGCAATTCGAGCATATCACGAAATATTTGTTTGTATCGAGCGGCTTTTCCGGCCCGATGATATTGTTCCACCAGCCCGACTTTTTGTCCGTAAGGCTGTACACTCCCGCGCAATGGTGGTCGCCCGTCAGCGCGTGGCATACGAGGATTGCGTTCGACTTGTCTTCGTTAAGGCGTCCGTATGTTTCGTATCTTACATTGAACGAGTCGAGACGTCCGCCCAAATGGAAATCGAGCGGCTCGTCGCAAAAGTAGTCGGAGTACGCCACAAAACCGACATCTCCGCCGTACTTCTCCTGATATATTGCTGTATCGGAATCGTTCATATTAAATCTAAATATATATAATAATCCCCAAAAAAATGAAAATCTTCAATTTTATTTTTTAGCGGATTTGCTTTTAATATCGGAACGTTTTGATGCGCCGTTATTTTTTTCGATTTGTTCGGTCAAATTAGACTCCGCCGTTTTTATGATATCCGGCGACATTCGTTCGGCGAGAACTTCAAGCTTCATGCATTTTCCGCCGCGCTTTATTTTAAACTGCGCGATTTCTCCGGGGCGGATAAAGAAAGTGGAATCGCGCAATTCGGTATTGTTGCGGACGCGTTTGGAATTTATCTCGACAATCTCGTCGCCGATTTTAAATCCGCCTTTTTTTGCCGGCGCGTTTTCCGCCACAAGGCTTACGACAACCTTTGTTCCGTTCGAGGCGTCGGCGTCCTCCGCCCGCAAGCCGAACCAGCTGTAAACGGGCTCCCCGCAAAGAAGAATGTCGTCGCGTATTTTTGCCGCCGCCTTGGCGGGCAGGATAAAGCTTCCTCCGATTTCGGGAATGGAGGCTATCGTCATGCCGACAAATTTTCCGTTGAGGTCGAACACCGCCCCGCCCGTGCTGCCGCGGGGCGACAAGAGGGTGGAACGCACATAAATCGTCGGCAGAAACGTTCCGCCGAATTCGATGTTGTGCCCCGCCGACAAACCCAAGCGCGGCGAGGGCGGCAGCCCCATTTCGTAGGAAACGCCCACAAGCATAGTGCCGACCTTCGGCAACGGCGAAGTGCCGTCTATCGTCACTATTGACGCGTCCCTCGATTTGAAATCGCCCGCGATTTTTACGATTGAAACCGTTGTTAGCGGATCAAGCCCCACATTTTTGGCGTCGAGAAGAATTCCCCTCCATTCAATCCAAATTTTTTCGGCGCGGTGCGTTACGTATGCGCTTGTCATAACAATGCCGTCCTTGCCGACGATAAAGCCCGAGCCGACGTCGAGCGTCGCCAGATTTTTATCGGCGCCGTTTTCGTCTTTCACAACGACGGTTTTTTGCGCGTAAACCTTTACCACCGAAGCCTTCGACATTTCAAAAACCGAATACAGCCTGTCTTGGACGGAATCCGCGGAGGGGGAATCCGCCTGCTGCGCACGCAAAAACAGCGGCGCAAAAACAAATGCGACCAATAAAAATACTTTAATCGGTTTCGTCATAAAACTTATTTATAATGAAGCTTAAGACGGCTAAATCAAGACAATGTTCAAAAAACGGAAAAAAATAGAACGCGCCCGAAGCGTTTCAGCTTTCGGGCGCGAACTTTAAAATGCGCTATTTTTTGAAGATGTCCGACAGTTTTTTGTTGGCTTCGGAAATTTTAGCCCTGTCCATTTTCAAAACTTTTCTGTCGTATGTGAATATGCCGTTTATCTCGCCCTCGACGTCGGTTGTCTGCGTATAAATCGCCCCGCAAACTCCCCTTCCCGACATCTCGACAAGGTCGTCGACATATTTCAGATACTCGGCGGTAACCTCGTCGGAAGACTTGAACCTGACATAGCCCCAATTTTTGTCGGGGCTCCAAATATGGCCGTCCACAACAAACCCTATGCCGCCGTATTCGCCTATGACGTTCGCCTTATCGCAGTCGAAAAGATACACGAAAGGACGCGGATAGCGGTGGAGGTCGAGAATGTCTCCGCAAAGGAAGAAGTTGCCGCCGCTGGCGGGATTTACCAAACGCGAAGGGTCGTAGTTTTTTGTCCATTCGCAAATTTCGGCCGTTTTAAATTGCCCCCAAGCCTCGTTGAAGGGAACCCATACGGCGATGCAGGGATAGGAATGCAGAGCGTCCATAATTTCGCGCCATTCCTTTCTGAAATTCGCTTCAAATTCGGCCGACGGGACTTTTTCTTCGCCCTTGAAATAGCTCCACTGCTGCCAACGGTTTTGCGGAGAACCTTTGCCGAATGCGCTCGGCATATCCTGCCAAACGATAACACCAAGCCTGTCGCAATGCGCGTACCATCTTGCGGGTTCGACTTTGACGTGCTTTCTTATCGTGTTAAAGCCGAGTTTCTTCGTTTCGACGATATCGAAAGCCAACGCCTCGTCGGTCGGGGCGGTATAGAGACCGTCAGGCCACCAGCCCTGGTCGAGCGGACCGAACATAAAAATGTCCTTGTTGTTCAACTGAATGTAGGCCACTTTGTCCGCCCTTTTTTTCAGGGAGATTTTGCGCATTGCCGCATAGCTTTTCACCGTGTCCGCAACTTTTCCGTCGATATTGAGCGTTACGACGACGTCGTACAGAAACGGGGAATCGGGCGACCACAGTTTCGGATTTTCGACAAGCAGCGACGCCGTCTTGGAAGAGGCCACTTTTGCGGACGACACAACCTTGCCGACGGCGAGAATTTTTATTTCCGCCGTCGCCGAAGGATTGCCGGAGTCAACTTTGACATCGAACGAAGAGGCGTCCAAGTCGGGGGTGATTTTAATATTTTTAATATGCGATTTCGGGACGGGTTCAAGCCATACGGTTTGCCAAATTCCGCTTACGGAAGTGTAGAAAATCCCCCTTGGCTTCGATATTTGCTTTCCCCGCGGAAAACCGTCCGTGGGATCGTTGACCTTTACGAGCAGGTTGTTTTGTCCGTCTTTTAGATGTTTCGTAATGTCAAACGAAAACGGCGCGTATCCGCCCGTGTGGCTGCCGACCGATTTCCCGTTGACGAACACTTCCGCAATGCAATCGACCGCGCCGAAGTTAATCAATACGTTTTGACCGCGCCAGTCGGAGGGTATTTCAAAAGTGCGCGAATACCAAATATTGTCGTTCGCCTCGACCTTTTTCCCCACGCCCGACAGCGCCGATTCAATCGCAAAAGGCACAAGTATTTTGCCGTCGAACTTTTCGGGCGCGGAACTATTCGCGGGTCTCACGGCGTAATCCCAAAGCCCGTTAAGATTAAGCCACTTTTCGCGCTCCATTATCGGGCGCGGATATTCGGGAAGCACGTTGTTGACGTCGATTTTATCGGCCCAAGGCGTCTTGATTTTGTCCCCTACAGGCTTCCACTCGGAAGCCAGACAGACGGCTGTTGAAAACAATGCCGCAAAGACGGCGGCCACCCCTTTTTTTACATATATAGCGTTTCTCATAACTGAAAGAATAAATAATTTTCCGGACATAAACAGTCAAACGTAAAAATCTCCCCGCTTTATGTTGATTGTCGACAGCCGTCTCTTTTTTCTTGAAAAAGAAAGGGCGGGGACGATAGTCGATTATATGTCGATTGTAGATTCAAATGTCGGAACGAACGAATCCGCCGAAGAAAATAGGCAGGTTTCAGTCGACGCCGACTTGCGCCTTGTCGAACGCGTAAAAGCGGGCGACATGTCGGCTTTCGACGCGCTCACAAAGAAATACCGTGAGCGGCTCTACGGCGTGGTTTACAATATGATTTCCAACCGCGAAGACGCCATGGACATAGTGCAGGACTCCTTTATAAAAGCGTTTTCCGCCATAAATTCCTTCAAGGGAAATTCCGCATTTTACACATGGCTGTACCGCATAGCGGTGAATCGGGCGATTACGTTTATGAAGCGCTCGCACCTGCGGCGTTTTTTCAGCCTCGACGACTCCGACGAAACCCTCGCGCCCGACGACGTGCTGGAAAAACTTTCGGTAAATTGCGGCGGCGAAAAAAAACTTCTTTTAAACGAATTGAAGGAAAAATTGAACGAAGCGCTCCAAACTTTGTCTATAAAACATAGAACGGTTGTAGTGCTCTTTGAAATCGAGGGACTGTCCCATCAGGAGATAGCCGAGATTACAAACACAAGCGAAGCCACGGTAAGGACGAGGCTTCATTACGCCAAGCAGCAGTTGCGGACATATCTGAAAGATTATTTAAAATAGCCCATGTCGAAAAAGAAAATCGAACTTGAAGATTTGCTCAAACTCAAACGCGCCGAACGCCCTTCGGCCTCCGATTGGGAATTTTTCGATGCGGAACTTAAACGCAAGCTTGTGCGAAGCATCGTTAAAGAGTCTTTTTCGCAGCGGCTGTTAAGCCGTATCGCCACGCCTTCCTTTGCGGCGTTTTCGTTTTCTCTGGGAGTTCTGGGAGCGGTTGCCGCGGTTGCCGTAGCGCCTTCGTTCACCGCCTCGTTTTCGACGCCCTCCGACGACATTTCCTTCGATTCCGAAAGTTCGGCATCGCTGCCGCAAATAGAAAAATCTTTCGCCCAAAACGAACTGCCCGCCTTCGATTCCGAAAAGCTCTCTTTGGTGTCGGCGCAAATAAACCCGTCGGAAAAAAACCCCGTCAGATACATTTCAAGCGACGTCGGCCCGACTTTTGGCGGCGGCGTATTTTAGTTTCTTCCCTTTGCCCGCCCCTTTTGCGCGGACACGCCGCTTACTTATTTTATGTCTTGAAATGGCGGAAACGGCGCGTTATTCTCGTTTCTTACACAATAAATGAGGAATATTATATGATGAATACGAGACGAAAATTTTTGCGCGATTTAAGTTGCGCAAGCGCAGCCACATTTGCCGCGCCATATCTGTCATTCGGCGCCAGTCCGAACGAAAAGCCGAAAGCTCCCGAACCGTACGAAAAAGACCCGATTAGAATCGGTTTCGTAGGCTGCGGACTGATGGGCGGCGCAAATATGAAAATATTGAAAGGGCTTAACCAAAAGCTCGCGGCATATTGCGATGTCGACACGGGCTCATACGGATTCGGAAACGCCAAGAAATACGCCGATCCCGACGCAAAGGCGTTTGTCGACTACCGCGAAATGTTCGACAAGATGAAGGGAAAGCTCGACGCAATAGTTATTTCCACGCCCGACCACGGACACTTTGCCCCCGCCATGTCGGCGCTCAAACACGGCTTCCCGATTTACCTTGAAAAGCCTCTCTGCCACAATATCCGCCAAATCCGCGAACTCACAAAATTCGCGGAGGAAAAAGGGCTGGCGACTCAAATGGGCAATATGGTTCATTCCGGCGAAGGCCTCAGAATAACGAAGGAATGGATTGCCGCCGGACTTATCGGAAAAGTCAGGGAGGTTATAATTTGGACAACCCGTCCGGTCGGCGGCTGCAACCGCCCCACTATGGCCTACAAGGAATGGCCGTCGGAACCCGTGCCGCCCACGCTCGATTGGGATAAATGGCTCAACGTTGCCGAACCGGGCCCCTTCTCGAGCGAAATAGTGCCGCTTAATTGGCGCCGCGTTTACAAATACGGAACGGGCGCATTGGGAGATATCGGCACGCACATAATCGACGTTCCGATGTTCGCGCTCGATTTGGATTACCCGTCGAGAATTTCCTCGCGCCAAACCGGCGGAACCGAAATCTCGGTTCCCAGACAAGACCATATCACATATTATTTCGACAACAGCAACCAGGGCGAAAAGGTAAAAATCCACTGGTATAGCGGCTTCCTCAAACCCGATAAAAACGGCGAATGGCCCAAAGGTTTCGACAAATCGTTCCTCTTTCCGCTGCCGAAGGAATTCGCAAAGACGGGCAGAAGCTACAAGGATCTTTCAACCGCCGACGGAATGTTTATCATCGGCGACGAGGGCGTCTTGTACTCTCCGAAAATGCACCTTATGGGCAAGCCGATAGTCTTGCCGAAATCGAAAATGGAAATGGCGAAGAAAATCCCCGCCACGCTTCCCCGCGTAAAATACGGCGACCACAGGCTCAACTTTGTCGAAGCCGTGCGCGGCGACATCAAGAAATCGACTTCCAATTTTTCGGATATTGCGAAATTGACGGAAGTCGTGCTTCTGGGCAATCTTACGCTCCGCACCGGCGAGGACGTCGTTTGGGACGCCAAAGCGATGAAAGCCATAGGCGGCTCCTCGAAAATGAATTCGTTTATCGACGCCCCGATGCGTTCGGGCTGGTATTGATTGAAAAAAAGAAAAACGCCGCGGACATACGGGCGGCGTTTTTTCAAAACCGAAAGAATTTAAAATGATAAAGAAAATGCTTATTCTTGTCGCCTCGTGCGCACTGCTTCTCGGCTGCGCGGGCGTCGATTCCGGCAAAACATCGGCCGGAAAACACAGAAAAATCGCGCTTCACGGATACGTTTATTCAAAAGTCAAAACGCTTGAAGAAACGGTAAAAGAGGCGAAAGCGCTCGGCGCGGACGGCGTCGTATGCTCGGGCACGCAGAAAATCGGCGGAAAATTCAAGGACGTGAAATTTTCGCCGAAAATGACTTCCGAACAAAAAGCCTTCGTAAAAAAACTTTTCGCCGACAACAATATAGCCTTTGTTTCCTACGGCATTTGGGACGTCAAAAAAGGCGAAACGCCCGACCTGTATCTCTCTTTTTGCAGGGAAATGGGAATTCCCGTTTTCACATGGGAGGGAAAAAAGGAAAATGTCGGGCAATGGAACGACGCCGCCGAAAAATACGGCGTAAAAGTCGCAATCCACAACCATCAAAAAGGCTGCACGAAAAACGACGAATATGTCTATTGGAATCCCGAAGAGCTTTGGAAAATCATAAAGGATAAAAAGAACGTCTACGCCTGCGCCGACAACGGCCACTGGACGCGTTCGAGTCTCGACACTCCGTCGGGATATCGCGCATTGCACGGAAAATTTCTGGCAATACACTTTAAAGACCCCGCGCAATTCGGCGTTCTCCAATCGAAAACGGACGCGCCCCTGGGCGAGGGGGTTCTCGACATGAAAAAGTGTTTGCAAACGCTCGACGAGCTTGGATACGACGGCTATTTCGTTCTCGAAAACGAATGCGTCATGGACAATCCCACAGAAACAATGCGCAAAAGCATAAAATTTCTCAGGGAAAACTAAAACCGCATAAAAAGTTTTGCCTACAAAAAGCCGCATAAAAATATGCGGCTTTGTTTTTTTCAAACGCCGCCCCTCCCCTATGCGCGGCCGCCGCGTGGATATAAGGCAAGCCGCAAAACGGACGCGCCGAAAATTGCCCAAATACGTTTGCGTTAAAAACAACTCCGAACCGCTTGACTATTTAAAGCGGAAAGGCATATTATGTTAACAATAACATTCGAGCAAAAAACGAAATCCCCCGCCATAATATGCCGGAAAACAAAGTAAAACTCGCAACAATCGCCAAACTCGCCGGAGTATCGGTTATGACGGTGTCCCGCGTTCTCTCGCAAAAGAACAACTACAAGGACGCCACGCGCGACAAAATCGAAAAAATAGCGGAGGAACTCGGATATTTTCCTAACATACTCGGCCGCTCCCTGCTGCGCGACAAACTCAATACGGTGGGAATTATAATACCCAATATAATACATTCATTTTTCCCGCACGTCGTAAATTCAATCGAAGAGAAACTGGCAAAAAAAGGATACAACACCTTTCTATGCTGTTCGCACGACGATACCGAAATAGAGGCGCAAAAGGCCAAAATACTGCTGGGACACCGCGTCGCGGGCGTCATAATGATTCCCTCCTTGCGCACAAAAACGTCCGAAAAAACCGCCGCCATGATTTTAAAAAACGGATGTCCGCTCGTGGTTGTCGACCGACTTGTCGATTCGGTGAAAACCGATACCGTATGCTGGAAAAGCGCGGAGGCGATGAACGATATCGTTGAACATTTGGCATCGCGGGGCTGCCGCAATTTTGTATATTGCTCGGGCATGAAAAGCGAATGGAAATCGCGCAGCAGAACAAGCGGATTCTTCAACGCCCTAAAACGGCTCAATCTAAAATGCGCCGCCGAAATAAACTGCAATCCCGACGACGAAGCCGCCGAAACGGCAATGCGCAAATTGGCGGCCTCTAAAGTCGAATTCGACGCGGTTTGCTGCGCCACCGACATTCACGCGTCGTCGGTTTTGCTCGCCTTGAAAAAGCTGGGCAAGAGAGTTCCGCAAGACGTCGCGCTGACGGGTTTCGGCGGAATAATGAACTCGCACAACTCCAAGCTCACCCTTACGACCGTCGTGCAAGACGCGACGCTTATGGGGCGCGTCGCGGCGGAAGTCGTGATAAAAAGAATGGAAGAACGCGACGCGGGCGGCGAAACCTCGCCGTTTGTCTCGCTGAGACTCCCAGTAAAAATCGAATACGGAGAGTCTTCGCTTCATTAGAGTTTGAAAAACAGCGCGGCGACAAGCGTTGCAAATTTCGGAGATTTCCCCTTCGACTTCCATTCGATATCCACGCCGAACAATTCGCGCGCGATTTTGGAAACGTCGAAACCCAAAGCTTCGAGCGAATATCTTAGGTCTGCGACGAATGGGCATTTTTCGCCCCTTTCGCGACCGCATTTTTCAAGAGGGCAATTTGCGCACGACCCCGCGTAAAGCCCCGTCGCGACCGCATATTCGGATTCCGATTTTAATATGCGCAAATCGAAATCCTTTCGCGCCTCGAAATACGTTTTTTCAAAATCGCCGACGTTTTCGACACGGCGCAAAACAATTTCGGCATGCGAAAACGGGGAAAAATCGAAAGGCTCGGCGAACGGCGGACACGCCCAGCGCTTTCCGTAATGGGGACATTTTTTGCAAAGCTCCGCCGACATTTTCCCGTCGAAAAACCTCCCGACGAATTCTCCAGCAGGCAAAACTTTTGAAAGTTCCTCCAAAGGCTATTCCTTGATTCTGAACAGCCACATACCGAAGAATGTCAAGGCTCCGTTGACAATCAAGAGGGTAAAACCGAGTTCAAAATTGAAGAAGGTTGCAGTTATCCAGTTTATGCCGAAGCAGAGAATCGGCGAGGCTATCGCTATATAGGGCGCTGCCTTGTCCACAATGCGCCATTTTGTCAAAATGCCGAAAAGGAAAAAGCCCAGCAAAGGCCCGTATGTGTACGCAACAAGCTTGTAAACCAGGTTTATGACGGCGTCGTTGCTTACAATGTAAAGCACCACGATTATGGAAAAGAAAAGGAAGGCAAAGCCGGCGTGAACCGTGTTGCGCAACACCACTTTTCGCCCGTCGTCAATATCGTTGCGCTTTTCAAACTTCAAGATGTCGACGCAAAACGATGTCGTAAGCGAAGTCAGGGCGTTCGCCGCGCTCGGATAGGACGCGGATATCAAGCCGATTAAGAAGAAAGTTCCCGCGTAAAGCCCCATCTGCTGGCTCGCGATTGCGGGGAAAATTTCGTCCGTTTTCGTCGCGCCGAGCGCCGCCATTCCGCCGATTTTATCGACATACAGACACATCACCGCGCCGAGCAAAAGAAAGAAATAGTTTACCGCCAGCTGAATCGCGCTCGAAGAGTAGAAGTTTTTTTGCGCCGATTTTATGTCGGCGCAGGCGAGCGATTTTTGCATCATCGACTGGTCGAGCCCCGTCATGGCGATGCTGATGAATATGCCCGCCACAACCTGTTTGAAGACGTTTGTGGCCGAATTCCAGCGCATGTCGAACATATCGCAAAAGCGCGTGCCCTCCACGTTGGGATTTGACCCGTTGGCGACCGCCGAAACCATTTGGGAAAAATCCCAGCCCATTTTTTGGCAGATAAAGACTATCGTCATAATAACGGCGAGAATCATGAACGTGGTTTGCAATACGTCCGTCCAGATGACCGTTTTCACGCCGCCCTTGTACGTGTAAAGATAGAGAATCGTAAGGAAGATAAACGTCACGAGAGCGAACAGCAGAATGTCGTTGAGAGTATGCGCCTCCCAAGCCGCCGACTTCGGCACAAAAGTGTAAAGCACGAGCGTTACGACGAATATTCTCACGGCTGCGCCGAGCACGCGGGACACCATAAAGACGCTTGTTCCCGTCTTGTGGGAGGCCGAACCGAATCTTTCGCCCAGATAGCCGTATATCGACGTTATGTTCATTCGGTAATAGAGCGGCAGAAGGACTTTCGCAATCACCATATATCCGATGACAAAGCCGAACACCAGCGGCATATAGTAGAAGTTTTGCATCATTACATTGCCGGGGACGGACACGAACGTGACGCCGGAAATAACGGTGCCCACCATGCCGTAGGCCACAACCGGCCACGGCGCTTTTCTGTCGCCGCTGAAAAACGACTTTGAAGTCATGTTGCGCGAAGTCAGGCGCGACACCGTAAACATCGCAATCATATAGGCGGTGAATACGGATATTAGAAGCCAGAGCGGATATTGATGCATTGTTTTTATTTGCCGTTATTGTTTTTTTGAAGCCTCGTACGCGTCGACCGCGGCGCGCACCGAACCGTGTTCGAGCAGAAGTTTTTGGGCGAAATCGTAGTCCGTAATGTCGGTATCGTCCATAATCATTCTGGCTCCCCTGTCTACAAGCTTTTCGTTTGAAAGCTGCATATCGACCATTTTGTTTCCCTTGACGCGTCCAAGCTTAATCATTACGGAAGTGGAAATCATATTGAGTATAAGCTTTTGCGCCGTGCCGGATTTCATGCGCGTGCTGCCTGTCACGAATTCGGGCCCCACAACCGCCTCAATCGGGATTTCGGACGCCGCCGCGACTTTTGAATCGGGATTGCAAACAATGCCGGCGGTCAACATTCCCGCCTTTCTTCCGTTTTCGAGAGCCCCGATAACATAGGGAGTGCGTCCCGACGAAGCGATGCCGACAATCGTGTCGTCGGCGGTGGGGTTGAATTGGAGAATATCCTTCCAGCCCCTATCGTAGTCGTCTTCGGCGTTTTCCACGGCTTTCCTAATCGCGCCGTCGCCGCCGGCGATAATGCCGACAACCACGCCGTGGGGGACGCCGTAAGTCGGCGGAATTTCCGAGGCGTCCACTATGCCGAGGCGTCCGCTGGTGCCTGCGCCGATGTAAAACAGCCTGCCGCCCCTCTTGATTCTTTCGACGATTCCGTCCACGAGTTTTTCGATTTGCGGAATGCATTTTTCGACCGAAAAGGCCACCGTTTTATCTTCCGTATTTATGCCTTGCAGAAGCTCGCGTGTGGACATCTTGTCGAGGTTGGAATAATTTGAAGCCTGTTCTGTTACTCTCATTTTTATATTTTATTTAAAATTTGCGGAGGGTTGGAAACGGAATTCCGCCCGTATTATTTGCAAAGTTTTTTTCGGAAACGCGAAAGAGTCAAAACATTTTTCATTCGCAAAAGCGCAAAAGTCAAAATAGTTCAAACTCTTGACTACCCTTTATACAATGCGGTCAATCGGCGGGCGATAAAGAATCTTCGGACTTTGCGCCGAACCATCTCACGCTGACCCTGTCCCAAGCGGCCACGATGAAAGCCGAAAGCGGTATTGCGAGTATCATGCCGAGAATTCCGTTGAGGGCAATCCCCCAGAAGAAAACCGAGAATATAATGACGGTCGGGTGGAGCCCCGTTCTGTCGCCCATAATGCGGGGAGTCAGGAAATAGCCTTCCACAAGCTGAACCGAGCAGAAAATCGCCAAGGCCGCAAGAGTCAAAATCCAGCCGCCGCCGCTCTGGAACATCGCCACGGGCAGAATTGTCGCAAGTCCCGTCATAGTTCCGAGATAGGGAACGAGGTTTAGAATTCCGGCCGCAAAGCCGAGAAGAAAGCCGAACTTTACGCCCGCAAGCATCAGACCCGTGCCGTAAAGACAGCCCATTATAACCGCTATCAAAAGCTGTCCCCTAAAAAACGACGTCATAATTTCCGAGAAGCGCTTTACAAAAAACAAAACGTCCTC
>JABLTK010021720.1_pt1 | contig 14863 bp, 13 predicted proteins | sample 7160131 | NCBI WGS metagenome assembly JABLTK01 (sample SAMN14651221, study PRJNA627086) | human gut metagenome | isolation source: feces | host: Homo sapiens
AGAAATGAAGAGATGCAGAATTTATATCAGCAATATCTGGTATCCGGACCGGCAGAATACGTGAAGGATCTGTTCAAAAATATGGAAATAAAAAATCCGCAAGAGAAAGCAGTTAAATTTTATGCAAATATGTTTTTCTATTATAGCATGTATGATGGAGCAGCAGACAAGACGAAGGCAAAAAGGCAGTTTGAACAGACGATGGATAAAATTGCAGAGGAAATGAAACAGTAACATAAGAGAGGACACAAAAGAAGTGGAAAACAGTAATATTAGAGTAATTATGGTTGTGAATTATCTAAAATGTATATGGAGGTTAGCTGATATGGTTTTGTGAGGGAAATGCTGTATGATAAAGAAAAAGAATTTATTGAATTATTGTGGATTACTTGGAGCAGATGATAAGAGCCGGGTGGTAAAGCTTCTGGAAGAACATATGGATCATTTCCTACAGGAAATGCAGGCAGGCTGAAAGAATGAAGCATTGTGAATGATGTATCAAGGCAATTACAAAGGAGGTAAATACGGACATGGGTACATTTGAACATGATCTTACAAAAGGGAATATATGGAAACAGCTTGTGAAGTTTGCTGTGCCATTCTTTATTAGTAATTTGATTCAGTCTTTATATAGTCTGGTTGACCTGATCATTTTAGGACATTTTGGTGGAACAAATTCTATATCAGCAGCAAATATTGGAGGACAGGTACTTGTGATTCTGACAAATCTGGCAGCAGGTTTGGCAGGAGGGGGAACGGTGATGATCGGAAACTATCTGGGCTCTAAGCAAAAAGATAAAATCAATGGGACAATTAGTACATTACTTATTACATTGATGGTTATGGCAACAGTATTTATGGTTTTGTTATTTATATTTGAACAACCCTTACTGCGTCTGCTGGATACTCCGGATGAAGCGTATGGTCAGGCAGGGCAATATATGTTTATTTGTTCTATCGGTCTATTGTTTATTTATGGATATAATGCATTGAGTGCAATTATGCGTGGACTTGGTGACAGTCGTACTCCGATGATATTTGTTATAATTGCCTGTGCGATCAACATTATACTGGATCTGGTTTTAGTAGCCGGATTTCATATGGGAGCAGGTGGTGCGGCATTTGCAACTATATTTGCACAAGGCTGTTCGATGCTGTTTTGTATCCTATATTTGAAAAGGCATGATTTCATGTTTGATTTCAGAGCTTCATCGTTTCATTTTGTAAAAGAAGAATTTCATACTTTGCTTCGTTGCGGCCTTCCGCTTAGTATTCAGATGGTAGGAACCAATTTTTCATTCCTGATTCTGACAACATTTATTAACAGGGCAGGAGGTGTAGATGCATCAGCAGCTGCCGGAATTGTTAATAATTTTAATGGATTTGCAATTTTGCCACAAGCAGCATTTAGTTCTGCTGCGGCAGCAATGATCGCCCAAAACATGGGAAAGGGAGATATAAAACGATCGGAAAAGACTATGCATTGTTGTCTGGTACTCTGCCTTGGCGTATCGGTAATTGTTTTTGCATTGATGCACATCTTTCCAGAGCAGATATTTTATCTGTTTGGTGTAAAAGCTGATGTTCTGGCTTATGGTCTGCCATATATTTATGCTTTTTCATTTGAATATATCGGATTGCCATTTATCATGTCATTTAATACAGTATCAACTGCAACCGGAAATGGGTGGATTACACTGGTTGCCAATTTGACATCAGCATTTTTAGTTCGTATTCCGCTAGCATATTTTCTGGCGTTCGTGAGGGGATATGGTGTAAGCGGAATAGCAGCAGCCATACCGTTGGCTACAATTGTCGGGGCAATAATTTCATTTGTATTTTATTTGAGCGGCATTTGGCGAAAACATGTCATGTTATGAAAAAATACTGGAGGAAGCTTTGCATAGATATTACGAAAGCGGTATTGTTACAATTGAGGATAATCAAATTGAGATCACAGTATAATTTGAAATGCAGGCATTTGAAAGGATAAAAACATGGCTTCAAGCAAAGAATATTTACATTTTATATTAGACCAGTTATCTGATTTGGAAGAAATTAATTATCGTGCAATGATGGGAGAGAAGGCGCTGAAGGCGGTAATAGTTCCCAAATAAATGAAAACTTTTCCAAAATGTTCTTTAACATTATAAAATTAAAGAACGATATTTACAAACGCTCTTTTGAATGATAAAATTAAAGAACGCTTTGAGAAAGGCAGGTGATAGATATGGATTATTATATTGATCATATTAAGTTACTTATTGAACAAAATGGTGGAATTGTTTCTGCACAGGATATTCAAAATGCAGGAATAGACAGAGCTTTGATTTATGACAGTCTGGCTAAAGGAATTATTTTGAAAGAATCTCATGGAAATTATGTATTGGCAGATGATAAACCTGATGAGTTTAGAATTATTCAGAGTAGATCTGATAAGCTTATTTTCTCGCATGGAACAGCACTGTTTTTACATGGAATGTCTGATCGTGTTCCTCATATATTGGATATAACTGTGCCTCAAGGTGACAATGTGTCGAGGATAAAGAAAAACTATGAGCATACTAAGTTTCATTATTGCAAAAAAGAATTATGGGATTTGGGAATTGTTACGATAAAGACTCCTCAAGGCTATGATGTAAAAGCCTATGATTTGGAAAGGTGCATATGTGATTTAATCAGAGATAAAAAAGGCATTGATGCACAGATTTATACGCAGGCATTGAAAGAGTATTTTGGTGGCAAGTGTAATCCAAGAAAAATTATTAAATATGCCAGACAATTTAATTTGGAGCCAAAGGTAAGGACATATATGGAGGTGTTAGGATGAAAGAGAGAACTCCAGAGCAGTTGAAAGGACAGATACGTAGCTTTGCTGTAAAACGTAATCTGCAATCGCAGGAAGTGCTGCAGATGTTTTTGCTGGAACGTGTGTTGGATAGGTTATCCAAATCGAAATACAAAGACAATTTTATCTTAAAGGGTGGACTGCTTATTTCCTCAATGATAGGAATTACTGAAAGAACAACCATGGATATGGATACTACAGTAATTGGAATCAATATGGAGGAGACGGAAATTGAAAAAATTATTCGTGAGATTTTATTGATTGATGTATTTGATGGAATAGAGTTTACATTTGAAAAGCTTGAGCCTATCCGAGAAGACGATGATTATAATAATTTCAGAGCATACTTTGTTGCACATTACGGTAAGATCGCAAATAAGATGAAGATTGATATCACAACTGGAGATGAGATTACACCTGGAGCGATTCGGTATTCTTATAAGACCATTTTGGATGATGATGAAATTGGAGTAATGGCATACAATATAGAAACTATTATTGCTGAAAAGTATGAGACCATCATCCGTAGAAATATTGGAACCTCAAGAGCAAGAGATTTCTATGACCTTCATGTGTTCTATAATCTGTATAAAGACTCAATTAATTTGGAAATTTTGAAACTTGCAGTGACTAGGACTGCAAAGAAAAGAGAGTCGTTAGACACAATGGCTGAGTGGAAAGAAATCATTGAGGACATGAAAATGGATACAGCGATTAAGGAGCTTTGGAAAAATTATTGTGAGAACAATACATATGCGTCTGAAGTTAGTTTTGAAAATGTAATGGAAACAACCTTACATATAGCTGAAATGCTGGGATTCTAATTATTGTGTAACTGTATGTTACTATTAGTCAGTGCGCATAGTGTGATACTATAATATTAACAATAGAACAGCAGGTGCAATCTTATGTAGATGCAGGAAGGACATAGTATATATTCAAAAAGGTATTCTCGTTTGACCCAAAGTGGGATAAGAAGGAGTCAAGATGAGTTTGTTCGTTTTGCAAATCATACGTTTTGATGTTTGTCGTAAAACATGATCTCATCAGCTGGAGGAAGATCAAAATGAATATTCACAAAAATAAGATGCTATGGTATAATGCAAGGTATTGTATTAGGGCTTCTTATGAGAGAAGCCAAAGTATGGAATACTGTTGCAGTGCAAAGGAGTGGCGTATCGGAGAGCCAAAGAGTAAATCAGGTTACCGTACGATACCCTCAACAGAAGAAGCGGTTACTATACTAAAAAACAAAAAGAAAAGAATAAGAAGATTTCAGAAATTTCAACAGGATGGGAAGGATTTGTGTTTCTGTGTCTAAAAGGAACACCGGTCAAGAACAGTACATATGATATAACGCTGTTTAAAATCTGTGATAAAGCAAAACTCCAGGATTTTCGATGCATATCCCGAGACATACTTTTGCTGCCAGATGTATTGAAGCAGGAATGAACCCCAAAACACTTAAAAATAAGTATGCTGAAATCCCTTGAAATCAAAGGATTTATAGGAGGAAATATAAAAAAATGAAATTAGGAATCGTTATTTGAAGCCTGTTTTCATGAATCTCCATAAAGAGTCATATAACTCTATGAAACCGCATATTTACTGGGTTCGTGGTAATTTGATCTCGTATGTAACTTGTTATAAATTATTATAATTTATAGAAAAATGGTACTCCCGTGGTACTCGGTATGGTACTCGATATTTGGGAGACCAAGAAAAAATATCAACATTATTTCATTTGTAACAAGCTATATTGAGACCCAGGTTAGCGAAATTAATCACAATAATAATAATTACTATTATTGCCTATGCATTCCTGCTCTGAGTAGGTGATGTGTAGGTTTTTTTTTTCGGGGGATATGTAAATGATATATATTGATACAAGAGATCAGCTGTCGCTTAAACACGGAGTAATGGAATTTTTAAATGTCACAGAGGAAGAACTTGAGCTAGTATTTGAAACAATTGATTCGGTTGACGAGGACCCATACGATTGGGTAAAAAAGTATTTAGAGGATTACGGGATAGATTCTCCTTTGGAGTACATCCAGATGTTTCATCTCACTAGGCGGTTAAATGGAACAGATTTAAGAACAAACAATAACTTAGAGCGACTGTTGCTTTGCAAGACACCATTATCAGACTTCTTTAAAAGATACGATGTTACTTTTAAGAAGCATAATGGCCATATGGAACTGTATTACAAGGGGGCTTTACAAACGCTAGATGACGAGTTTTATGCAGGACCTGGGAATATGGCATATATTAAGTCGCGGCTTGGATATTTTGATACTCAAGATTATTGCGTAAATGGATTTGCGTTTAGATCACATTTGGAAATGCAGTCATATTATCGTTCACTTTCATGGAGCCCTGAATTTGTGGACAATATAGGGAGATTTCTTGAGATAAAGAATATGGTGTCGGATTATTCCAATAATAGCAGGTATTATTGTATTGAATATTTAATTCCGCTTTCAGAAGTGATTTTTGATTTAGCCAATCCACCGGAATCAGAGATAGAAAAAACTATTATATTTTTGATAAATGCTATAGTTAGGTCATACAAAGATTGGAAGCACACAAGCTTTGTTTGTGATGAAAACTTGATATTGCGCCTTGATGATAGCACTGATATTAAGAGGGATTGGTTTGTTAATGCTGAAGAAATAGATTTATAGATAAATTGGGGGACAGAAAATGGCAAATACTACAGAACGTATAGGCGTTTCATATTGTTCGTTGATAGCTGCAAAAACAGAGTGGATGTTTAGAGAACAACCTATTGATGATATAGGAATAGATGCTCATATGGAACGTACGGATACAGATGGCAAAGTTCAACAGCTTCTTGCTCTTCAAATAAAGAGTGGGGAGAGCTATTTCAAAGAGAATAAAGGAGATTATGTTGTTTTTCGTGATATAGATGACAGACAGTACAATTATTGGACCACTAATACCTTGCCTTGTATAGTTGTACTTTATAATCCAAAAGATGATATGTGTATTTGGCAAAAATTGTCGGTTGATACTATTCAAAAAACCTGTGGAGGAACTGGAAAAGGATATTATGTTAACGTCCCGACAGATCAGGTATTTTTGGATGATATCTCAAATAAGTTATTGCTCACATATACAAATTTGCCGGAGCATATAACAAACTACAATTTTCTGCTATCGCAAAAGAAATTTATGCAGATAATTCAGGAGGGAGGACAAGTAAAACTTCATTCTAATGAATGGGTTAATAAGTGTAGCGGTAAAGGAGAAATCGAATTAATTGTTGATGATGGTAATTCAATTAAGAAGTATTCCTATCCATATTGGTTTCCGTATACCGTATATACAGATGTTTTTCCTAGATTATTTCCGTGGGCAAATTTCATTGCTGATGATGAATACTACGAGGAAATAGATGAGGCACTATGGCGTGAATTGCATTGCTATTATGACAAAGAAGAGGATGAGTGGATTGAAGTAGGGGATTCATTTGAAGAGTTCAGAGCATCACTTGATCCTATGCGATATATAGATCATGCAGGAGAGGTGGCAGAGTACATGCTTGTATTAAGCTTAAATGAATTGGGAGAATCATTTTTGAAGATAGATCAATATGTATCGCAACCGCGACCTTATGCGGGTACTAGACCAAACGAGGAAGGAAACTGATATGAAAAAGATATCGTTGAATGATGTAGATAAGAGTAGAAATAATGGTAATGGTGAATATCAACTAGATCCTACTGAGAAATATGTGATTAATCTTGAAGAAGAATTACAGTTTCAGACTGCCATTATGACTTCTTTTCAAATTATGGGAGCTCCGCCAGCGTTGAAGAACTATCATGCGTGGTTATTTAAAAACAATTTTAGTTATGAGATGCCTAACCCAACAAATGAAGTTGTAGCTCCATATTATGGTGTTGGCCCGCTTTGGAAAACTGAGTATTCCCAGGGGATTGTTGTTAGAGCAGAAGATGATGACGATTATTATATAGTAATGGAATGCAGTAGCAAGAATAAAGGTTATAAGCATACTAAAGTTATTCTTACCATGGGTGGATGCATGTAAATTGAGCCAGGACAAAAAGTCCTGGCTTTATCTCTGTACTAGAAATTATCATCGTCATCATCATTTTTCCAACCGGAGTTGAAGTGTAGTTCGTCGGTGACCATGTCCATCGACATATTATCACCTATTCGCATATGCAGATCATCGTCAGAATCGATTCCCATATTACCGGAAGTCTGGTAAATGAAATCTCCGTCATCGTAATCAAAGATTGGATTACACATGTTAAGCCTCCTTTTTCTCAAACTGTTTGATAAAGGTGTTGTATGTTTTCTTTAATTCATCAATAAGGAACTGTACTTCTGCATTTGTAGAAGATGCGGTTACGTTGATGACATAATCCATTTGAACTTGCGGCACTTCTTACTGTCCTTTACGAGGATTGCGAAAATGAAACAACTTTATATGAGTAAATAATCACGCTGTTCGACTGAAAAACAATATGATTTGAGATAAATAATTATCCGATTTGTGTTGTTTGATTGCATAAATTATGTTACTCTTAGAGAGGTGCATTGTATTTATTTAGATTCTTTGCAGTAGAAGAAAACATGGTACTAAACGATATTGAAAAAGATGTAAAAATCAAATGCATAGAGACCGAAACCACTCAGAGTGCTCTAGCTGAAAAGATAGGCAGCACAGGACAGTATGTCAACCGGATTATTAAAAAGAAGGATGGCGTATTGAATAAGACCTTTGTTCAGATGATGGAAGGGTTAGGATATGATATCCGATTGGTCTATGAGAAAAAGGAGGACAGAAAGTAATGAACAAACATCAGCTTGCATCAACAATTTGGGAATCGGCCAATCAGATGCGATCAAAGATAGAAGCTAATGAGTACAAGGATTTTATTCTTGGCTTTATTTTCTATAAGTATCTTTCAGAAAGGGAATTGGAATTGTTCCGTAAGGAAAAACTAAGTGAAGCGGAGATAAAAAAGGTAAACGAAAAAGATGTCAAGTATGCAAAGCATGTGCGTGAGACTTTAGGGTATTTTATTTCTTACGAGAATCTGTTCTCCACTTGGCTTTCAATGGGGAATGATTTTGATATAAAAAATGTTAGGGATGCACTGTCGGACTTTGATCAGAATATTGACGATGTATACAAGAAGGTTTTTGAGAAAATCTTCAATACATTGCAGACTGGTCTTTCTAAATTAGGTGAGACCTCTGGATCACAGACAAAGGCTGTGAAAAAACTTTTAAAGCTTATCAAGAAGATTCCAATGGATGGTAAGCAGGATTATGACGTTCTTGGATTCATCTATGAATATCTCATTAGTAATTTTGCTGCTAATGCAGGAAAGAAGGCAGGGGAGTTCTATACACCGCATGAAGTTTCTGTCTTGATGTCCGAAATTGTCGCAGAGCATTTAAAGGACAGAAAGCAGATTAAGATTTATGATCCTACATCTGGTTCGGGATCACTTCTCATCAACATCGGAAAATCTGCAGCAAAGTATATTAGTGGCGATGGTAAGATTGATTACTATGCTCAGGAACTAAAAGAGAATACGTTTAACCTTACAAGAATGAATTTGGTTATGAGGGGAATCAAGCCTGCAAATATAAATGTGCGAAACGGAGATACCCTTGAGGACGACTGGCCATTCTTTGAAGAAAATGACAAGGAAAAAACTTATGAACTTATTAGAGTTGATGCGGTAGTAAGTAATCCGCCTTATTCTCAGAAATGGGATCCTAAGGATAAAGAGTTTGACCCAAGATACAAAGATTTTGGCGTTGCACCTAAGGCAAAAGCAGATTTTGCTTTTCTTCTTCATGACCTTTACCATCTTGAAGATGATGGTATTATGACCATTGTTCTTCCACACGGAGTTTTGTTTAGGGGAGGAGAGGAGGCGAAGATTCGCGAAAATCTTATTGAGAAGAATCGTATAGATGCAATCATTGGTCTGCCAGAGAATATCTTCTTTGGAACAAATATTGCGACCATCATAATGGTTTTAAAAAAGAACAGACCAACATCTGATGTTCTTATTATTGATGCGTCAAAAGGGTTTGAGAAATCAGGAAAGAATAATAAACTTCGTGCTTCTGATATAAAGAAGATAGTAGATACAGTAAAAAATAGAGCTGAACATGAAAAATATTCGGTTAAGGTATCTAAGGAAACCATACAGGAGAATGAGTACAATCTTAATATAACGCGATATGTTGATTCTGCTGATGATCCAGAAAAGTGGGATATCCGAGCAACTATGTTTGGTGGTATTCCTGAGACTGAAGTGGATGCTTATGAAGAATTTTGGGATGCTTTTCCTGGACTGCGAGATGCTTTGTTCGAACAGGCATCGAAGGGGTACGTACAACCAAAGAGTGATGATATTAAGAAAATCATAGATGCGTTTGAATCAGTTGAGGCATATAGGTCCGCTTTTACGAAATCTTTTGATGGATTTTATGAGACACTACAGGAAGATTTGATTGACGGAATACTTGATGTGTCAGCAGAGCAGGAAAAGGAAAAAATAACTGAGGACATCTTTGGACGAATTGACTCGATTAAACTTGCAGATAGATATGTAGCTTATCAGGTATTTGCAAAATATTGGGATATTATTTCAGCGGATATTGAAATGTTACAGACAGAAGGATTTCAAGTTATTACTCAGGTTGATCCTAATATGGTTGTCAAGAAGAATAATAAAAACGATGATGACGATGAAGTTACAGAAGTGCAGGATGGATGGAAAGGACATATACTTCCATTCGAACTTGTTCAGGAAATGATGATGCCGTATGAAGTGAAAGAAATCCGAGATTTAGAAGAGCGACTTTCTGAAATAAGTAGTGAGTATATGGAGATAATTGATTCTTTAGATGAAGATGAGAAGCAGGGAAGTTATCTTAATGATGGTAACGATGCTTTTGTTTCAAAAGAGTTAAAAGCTACTTGTGATGAGATACTTGAAGATATAGATAGCGCAGAGATAAATGCGCTTAATAAGTATATATCTCTTTCTAAAAAAGAGGCAGTATCGTTTATGAAAACCTGCAGGGATGCAGATTGGACGAAGATTGAGAAAAATAAAGATGGAAGTTGTAAAAAACCTTCTCTCACCAGTAGGATTCAGGAATTAAAGATGGAATTCGAGTTTCCTGAGGATTCATTAGATGGAAAACTGCTTGCGGCTCTAAAACTGATGGATGAAGAAAGTGCTGTAAAAAAAGACTTGAAACAGAAGAAAGATGCTCTTCATATAAAAACAAAGGAAGTGATTGAGGGACTGACTGAGGAAAAAGCGTTACAAATTGTTGAGCAAAAGTGGATATCACCGTTAGTAAAAGATATCGATGCTATTTCTTCAACTATTATTGCAGGGGTGGTTAGCAAGATGGAGTATATTTCACAGAAATATGCAACCACTTTGCATAACATTCAAAGCGATAAAACAGAGGTACAATCAACTTTGGCAGATATGGTTGCAATGTTAAGTGCGAGTGGTTCGGACATGGAGGGCCTTCAGGAATTTAGGACAATTCTAGGAGGACAGAAATAATGGTAAAAAATAAAAAGCCAGAAATAAGAATTAATGGGTTTGATGATTCGTGGGCTGCTAGAAAATTGTCTGACGAATTTTCTGATTTCATTGTTCCTATGAGGGATAAACCTAAAGCGTTTGGCGGTAATATCCCTTGGACTAGGATAGAGGATATTACCGGAAGATGTCTTAATGGAAGTATATCAGGGCAGTATGTATCAGAGGAAACTGTAAAAGAGATGAATTTGAAAATTATTCCCAAAGATTCTCTTATTGTTTCTTCTAGCGCGACTTTTGGAGTTGTGGCTATAGTTACCCAGAATTTGATTACCAATCAAACCTTTATCGGACTTGTCCCTAAAGATAAAAGCGCTTTGGATTATTGGTATGCATATTTTCATTCTAATGAAGCTAGAGAGTATATGAAGCTTCAATCCGCAGGTTCGACTATTTTCTATATAGCAAGAGAGTGCTTTGAAAATATGCCGATTAGTGTACCTCGAAAGGATGAAATGAAAATGATAGGCGCATATTTTTATAATATGGATAGCCTTATAGAACTTCATCAAAGAGAGATTGATAGACTTATATGCGTTAGAAAAGCAATGTTAGAAAAAATGTTTCCTCAAGGCGATTCAGATGTTCCAGCAGTTAGATTTGGACAGTATAAGAAACCATGGAAACTTTGTAAATTTTCGGAGATCTTTACAGAACGTCATGTCATAGACACTATATCAGATGAATATCCTCAGCTAGCGTTTACTATAGAGGAAGGCGTAATCAGACCAGAAGATAAGAAGACAAATAAAAGAGATTTTCTGATTATTGATAAGGCTACTAAAAAGTATTTGCAGACGGAGTATGATGATATTATTTATAATCCTGCAAATGTTATTTTTGGTGCAATTCATAGAAATGCTTTAGGCAAGGGGTGCGTATCTCCAATCTACAAAATATTCTATACAGATCAAGATTCTACATTCATGGAATGTATAGTTAGACATCCTCGCTTCATAAAGGAAATATCTAGAAGCATGGAAGGTACTGTAAAGAAGCTTAGGACACTGAAACCAAAAGCATTTTTGGACATGAGCGCATATATCGCACCTACTATCGAGGAGCAGAAACAGATAGGTGAATACTTTAAGCAGATGGACCGTTTGATTGAGATAGAAAAGGAAGAGCTAGAAAAAATCAAGCATATCAAGAGTGCATGCTTGGAAAAAATGTTCGTTTAGAGGGAGGTGCAGGCGTGATTTTCGATAAGGAATCAGATTTTGAAGAAGCTGTTATAGGTGTTTTGGTAGAGCGCGGTTGGGAACCTGAAGTGATACGTCATCCGACCGAGGAAGATTTGCTGAAGAACTGGGCGGATATTCTTTTTAACAACAACAGGCAGAGGAATTGTTTGAATGAGTGTCCTTTGACGGATGGTGAAATGCAACAAATCATGGAGCAGGTTATCAATCTTCGTACTCCGCTCAGGCTTAATAGTTTTATCAACGGAAGGAGTGTATCCATTACCAGAGATAACCCTGATGATGAATTGCATTTCGGAAAAGAAGTTAGTCTTAAGATATATGACCGTCAGGAAATAGCATACGGAGAAAGTAGATATCAAATTGTTCAGCAGCCACATTTCAATACGAAATCACCGATATTGAATAATAGACGTGGGGATTTGATGCTTTTGATTAACGGTATGCCGGTTATTCATATCGAGCTAAAGAGAAGTAATGTGCCGGTAAGTGATGCGTATAATCAGATCATAAAGTATTCGCATGAAGGTGTGTTCCGTGGCATTTTTTCATTGATTCAAGTGTTTGTAGCAATGGAACCGGAAGAAGCTGTGTATTTTGCAAATCCGGGTGAGGACGGTGTTTTTAATCCGGCGTTTTTCTTTCACTGGGCTGATTTTGATAATATTCCAATAAATCAGTGGGATAAAGTTACTGCTAGTCTTTTAAACATTCCGATGGCACATATGCTTATCGGATTCTACACGATTGCTGATACGGAAGATAATCTTTTAAAAGTAATGAGAAGTTATCAGTATTATGCAGCAATTGGAATCGCTGATCGTGTTACTAAGAGAAATTGGAAAGAGGATACACCTGAAACACAGCGCGGTGGTCATGTATGGCATACAACAGGTAGCGGTAAAACGATGACAAGCTTTAAATCTGCGCAGCTTATTGCAAGTTCGCATGATGCTGATAAAGTTGTGTTTCTAGTTGATAGAAAAGAATTAGGTATTCAATCCCTGAAGGAATATCGTTCGTTTGCTGCAGAGACAGAAAGTGTACAGGCTACCGAGAATACAGATATTCTGATATCCAAACTGAAGAGCGATGATCATGACAATACTCTTATTGTAACTTCTATCCAGAAACTCAGTAATATATCTGAAGAGATGGCTGGCTTAAAGGCGGCTGATTTAAAGAAGATAAAGTCAAAGAGAATTGTCATAATAATCGATGAATGTCACAGATCGACTTTTGGCGAAATGCTGACAACGATTAAGGAAACTTTTAAACATTCAATTATCTTTGGATTCACTGGCACGCCTATACAGGATGTCAATATAAAAAAGGACAGTACTACAACAACTATTTTTGGAAGTGAGATTCATAGATATACATTAGCAGATGGTATCAGAGATAAGAATGTTCTTGGCTTTGATCCATATATGGTTAGAATTTATGATGACGCCGAACTTAGAGAGCAGGTGGCGCTTGACCAGGCTAAAGCTGAAAAAGTGGAAGATGTCATGAAGGATGAGAAGAAAAAGAAAGTTTTCTATAAATTCATGGACTCATCCAAAATAAAAATGTACGGAGAACAGGTTGGAGATAAATGGATTAAGGGCATTGAGGATTATATTCCGAATGAACAGTACCAGACAGATGAATATGTCATGGGGGTTATTTCTGATATAAAAAAGAAGTGGCTGATTTATAGTCGCGGTGGAAAGTTTCATGCGATTTTTGCAACATCCAGCATTCCTGAAGCGGTAAAGTATTGGCGCTTGATGAAGAAGGAAATGCCGGATCTTATGATAACGGCCATGTTTGATCCAACAATCGATAATGAAGGCGGTACCGGATCATTGGATAAAGAAGATGGAATTGTCGAAATGTTGGAAGATTACAAGGATCGATTAGGACAGTCCTTTACGATTCCTACTTATGATAAATTCCGTAAGGATGTGAGCCTTCGACTTGCTCATAAGAAACCTTATGATAGATTGGAACCGAATCAGCAGATTGATATCCTGATTGTTGTGAATCAAATGCTTACAGGTTTTGACTCTAAGTGGGTAAACACGTTGTATCTAGATAAGGTTATGCAATACGAGAATCTTATCCAGGCATTTTCAAGAACAAATCGTTTATTCAATGAGTCTGAAAAGCCTTTCGGTATCATCAAATATTATCGAAGACCAAATACTATGGAAAAGAATATCGAAGCCGCTGTGGAAGCTTATTCCGGTAATATTCCAATGGGATTGTTTGTAGATAAGCTACCAAGGAATCTGAGAAATCTTAATAGAACCTTTGAAGAGATTAAGGAGATATTTGATGCGGCAGGCATAACGGATTTTGATAAACTCCCTGAGGAGAAATCTGAGAGGACAAAATTTGTTAAAGTTTTTAATCAGTTTGATACATACCTTCAGGCAGCAAAAATACAAGGGTTTAGCTGGAAACAGAATGTATATCTTGCAGAAGATGGTTCGGATATTGAAATGTTGTTTGATGAGATGACATATCTGATCCTACTTGCTAGATATAAAGAGCTTACCAGTGGAGGCGGTGGCGGTGGTCGTGGCGGAGATATTCCGTATGATGTAAAGATTCATATTACAGAATATGACACGGCCAAGATTGATGCCGAGTATATGAATACTCGCTTTGAGAAGTTTCTTAAACTGATTCAGGGTGAATATGATCAGGAAACTTTAGATAAGACACTGAAGGATTTACATAAGTCATTTTCTATGCTTTCTGCAGAAGAACAGAAATATGCCAATGTATTCCTGCATGATGTACAAGCTGGTAATGCAAAGATTGTACCTGGAAAGACGTTTAGAGATTACATATCTGATTTGATGAAGGGCGCTGAGGATGCAAGAATCAAACGTGTGGTTAGCCGACTTGGATGTTATGAACGTTTGCTTCGAGAGATGCTTGCACGAAAGGTAACTAAGGAAACTATTGAGGCTCATGGTAAGTTTGATGAGCTGAAGGCGTCAGTAGATGATGCTAAAGCAACAGAGTTTTTTATTACCGTAGAACATGATAATTTCCGCGAATCAAGGTTGGCTATGCTGATAGATGCTTACCTAAGATATTTCCTTCTTTCAGGTGGACAGGATCCTTATCCGGAAAATGAATTTGATGCAAAGCAAAAGAGCAAGGAT
>JABLTK010137576.1_pt1 | contig 14863 bp, 13 predicted proteins | sample 7160131 | NCBI WGS metagenome assembly JABLTK01 (sample SAMN14651221, study PRJNA627086) | human gut metagenome | isolation source: feces | host: Homo sapiens
AAAAACTACGGCGGTGCTATTTTTAGGAAATTCTTCGGCGACTTGACCAGCCTGGACCCGGAGCTGTACCAGCTGTGCCAGGAGACCCGCAAGATTTCGGAAGGCTACGACGGCTTCCAGGTCAACGTATGCCTGAACTACGGCGGCCGGGACGAGATCGTCCGGGCGGCACGGAAATTCGCCCAGGACTGCGTGGAAGGGAAGGCCAAGCCGGAGGAGCTGACGGAAACATCGTTCGCCAGCGACCTATACTCCGCCGGCATTCCCGACCCGGAGCTCATCATCCGCCCCAGCGGGGAGATCCGGACGTCCAACTTCCTGCTCTGGCAGTCCGCCTATTCTGAATACTACTTTACCGACGTGCTCTGGCCGGATTTTTCTCCCGATGAGCTTTTGAACGCGATCGCCTCCTATCAGGGGCGCTCCCGACGATTTGGAGGTGTCTAACCTATGCTGGGACGTATTATGGTTGCATTGGTGGGAATCCCACTGCTCATCGTGATCCTGTTCTTCTCCCCGGTCATCGTCTTGACCGTAGCCTTCAGCGCCCTCTGCGCCATCGCCGCCTATGAGCTGCTGGGCGCCACCCAGGCCGTGCACAACCGGCGCTTGGTGGTCTATGCTGCGCTCTTTTCTGCGCTGGTGCCCCTCTGGTACTACTTCGGCTGCCGCATCGTGGGGGCTGTGGGCGGCGTGTTCGTCCTCATGCTCCTGCTCTTTGGGGAGGCCATCGCCAGCCGGCAGACCATGCAGGTGGAGGAGATGGCCATGACGGTATTCGCCGCTTTGGTGGTGCCCAGTATGCTCTCCGTGTTCGTCCTCATGGCGGACTTGGAGCACGCGCGGCTGTATATGTTCCTGCCCTTTGTCTGCGCCTTCACCAGCGACGCCTTTGCCCTGTTCGCCGGGATGCGCTTCGGCAAGCACAAGCTGGCCCCCCACCTCTCCCCGAAAAAGACCGTCGAGGGCAGCGTGGGCGGCTTCCTGGGGGCAGCCCTGTGCTGCGTACTGTATGGCCTGGTCATCGGCAAGGTGCTGGGACACGCGCCGGTCTATTGGGTGCTGGCCCTGTACGGCCTGTTGGGCAGTCTGGTCTCCCAGCTGGGCGACCTGTCCTTCAGTTATATCAAGCGCCAGTACGGCATCAAGGACTACGGCCACCTGTTCCGGGAACACGGCGGGGTGCTGGACCGCTTTGACAGCGTGACCTTCTGCGCGCCGCTGACCTATCTGTTACTCATGATCGTACCGTTTTTTGAATATAGTACCCTGTAATACCAGGTGGAGGACCATATGAGAACCATATCCTTACTGGGTTCCACAGGCTCCATCGGGCGGCAATCTCTGGATGTGATTGCCGCCTGCGGAATGTCTGTGGCCGCTGTGGCCGCCAACCGCAGCGTGACGCAGCTGGAAGACCAGGTGCGTCAGTTTCAGCCCAAGCTGGCCGTGTGCTGGGACGAATCCGCCGCAGCCGACTTAAAAACCCGCATCGCCGACACCAGCACCCGGGTGGCCTCCGGCCGCACCGGCCTGTTAGAGGCAGCGACCCTGCCCGAGGCGGACACGGTGCTCACCGCTGTGGTGGGCATGATTGGCCTGGAGCCGACCTTGGCCGCCATCCACGAGAAAAAACGCATCGCCCTGGCCAATAAGGAAACCCTAGTCTGTGGGGGCGAGCTGGTCATGAGCGAGGCCGCCCGCTGGGGCGCGGAGATCGTGCCGGTGGACAGCGAGCACTCCGCCATCTTCCAGTGCCTCCAGGGCAGCCGCAGCCACGGAGAAATCAAGCGGGTCATCCTGACCGCCTCCGGCGGCCCCTTCTTCGGCAAGAACCGGGAAGAGCTGAAGCACGTCACCCGTGCCGACGCCCTGAAACACCCCAACTGGTCCATGGGTGCAAAGATCACCATCGACTCCGCCACCCTTATGAACAAGGGCTTGGAGTTCATCGAGGCCATGCGCCTGTACCGGCTCACCCCAGACCAGGTGTCCATCGCCGTCCACCCTCAGAGCATCATCCACTCCCTGGTGGAGTACCGAGATAACGCGGTTTTGGCTCAGTTGGGCGTGGCGGATATGCGCCTGCCCATCCAGTACGCTCTGACCTACCCCCACCGGACGGAGGCGGTGGCGGCAACCCTGGATCTGTTCTCCTGTCCGCCTCTGACCTTTGCCAAACCGGACTTGGACACCTTCCAGTGCTTGAAACTGGCCTTAGAAGCGGCACGGAAATCGGGCACGCCCTGCGCAGTGCTCAACGGTGCCAATGAGGCGGCGGTGGGGCTGTTCTTGCAGGATAAAATTGGGTTCCTGAATGTTGCAGATTTGGTGCAGTACGCCCTGGAAACCGTGCCGGAAGGCTCGGCGGATACCCTGGAACAGATTTTGGCCGCCGACCACGCCGCCCGGGAAGCGGTGGCGTCCGCTTGGAGCCGTATGTAAAAGAATGTGAGGTATCATGACCAAACTCATCTATATCATCATCGCCATCGTCATCTTCGGCCTCCTCATCGCCATCCACGAGCTGGGTCACTTCCTGGTGGCCAAAGCCTCTGGCGTGAAGGTGCTGGAGTTCTCCATCGGCATGGGGCCTCAGCTGTGGCACCGGGAGGGAAAGGAGACCAAATATTCCCTCCGCCTGTTCCCCATCGGCGGGTTCTGCGCCATGGAAGGGGAGGACGGGGAGAGCGACGACCCACGGGCCTTCGGCAATGCCGCCGGGTGGAAAAAATTCCTAGTTTTGATCGCCGGCCCCGCCGCCAACTTCCTGGCCGGGATGCTCCTCATCCTCTCCCTCTTCGCCGCCTCCACCGGCTACGTCTCCACCACCCTCAGCGGCTTCGTGGACGGCTTCCCCTGCCAGGGGGAGACCATGCTCCAGGCCGGTGACGAGATCGTCTCCATCGACGGCAGCGCTGTCCTGCTCTACAGCGACATTGCCACCCTCCTGAACCGGGGCAACGGCAAGACCCACGACATCGTGGTGCGCCGGGATGGGGAGAAGATCGTATTGAACGACCTGCCCCTGACGCCCCGGGAGTACCAGGTAGAGGGCAAAAAGGTCACCATGTATGGCCTGTACTTCCAGAGCAAGGAGGCCACCTTCGGCAGCAAGCTGCGGTTGGGGCTGGCCAACAGCGTGGACTTCGTGCGGATGATCTGGTGGAGCCTGGAAGACCTGTTCACCGGCGCGGTGGGCTTCAGTGCCCTCTCCGGCCCCATCGGCATCGTGGACGCCATGGGACAGATGGCGGAGTCCGCCAGTGGTGTACGCCAGGCGGTGGATAACCTGCTCTACTTCGCCGCGTTCCTGGCCATCAACCTGGGCGTGATGAACCTGCTGCCCATCCCCGCGTTGGACGGCGGACGGGTGTTTTTCCTCATCCTGAACGGCCTGGCAGCCCTGCTCTTCCGCAGACGCATCCCCGCCAAATACGAAGGGTACGTCCACTTCGGCGGCCTGGTGCTGCTGTTGGGATTGATGGTAGTGGTGGCCTTCCAGGACGTCTATCGCATCGTCAGTTAGCAAAAAGAGGTAGATAGAAATGACCAAACAGATCAAAGTGGGCAGCGTCCCGGTGGGCGGCGGCGCGCCCGTCTCCATCCAGTCCATGTGCAATACCCGCACCGACGACCCGGAAGCCACCATCCAGCAGATCCGCCGTTTGGAAGAAGCGGGCTGTGAGATCGTCCGGGTGGCGGTGCCCGACAAAGCCTCCGCCAAGGCCATCGGCACCATCAAGGAGCACTGCAATATTCCACTGGTGGTGGACATCCACTTCGACTATAAACTGGCCCTGGAGTGCGTCGCCGCCGGGGCGGATAAGGTGCGCATCAACCCGGGCAACATCGGTTCCCCCGACCGGGTGAAGGCGGTGGCGGACGCCTGTCGTCAGAAAAATATCCCCATCCGCATCGGCGTCAATGGGGGCAGCTTGGAGCAGGACATCCTGGCCAAATACGGCAAGGTCTGCCCGGAAGCCCTGGTGGAATCCGCCTTCGGCCACATCCAACTGCTCAACCGCTTCGATTTCGACGACATCTGCGTCAGCCTGAAATCCTCTAGCGTCCCCATCACCATGCAAGCCTACCAGCTCATGCGCCAGCGCAGCGATTACCCCCTCCACCTGGGGGTCACCGAGGCGGGCACCGCCACCATGGGCACCATCAAATCCGCCATCGGCATCGGTGGTCTGCTGGCCCTGGGCATCGGCGACACCTTCCGGGTGACCTTGACCGCCGATCCGGTGGAGGAAGTGGTCACCGCCAAGCGCATCCTGCAGGCTGTTGGCCTCCGCCAGGACGGCCCCAACCTCATCTCTTGCCCCACCTGCGGACGCACTAGAATCGACCTGATCCCGTTGGCACAAGAAGTGGAGCGCCGCCTGAAAACGGTGCAAAAACCCATCACCGTAGCGGTCATGGGCTGTATTGTCAACGGCCCCGGGGAAGCGTCCGCGGCGGACGTGGGTATCGCCGGGGGCAACGGCTTCGGAATGCTCTTTTCCCACGGAAAAGTGCTGAAAAAGGTGCCGGAAGACCGGTTAGTAGACGAATTGTTCGCGTTAATTGATACCTTGTAATCGACCTTAGGAGAGTACTATGCGAGACAAACAAGGCATTCCGCTGCTCCAGATGTTCGCCCAGTGCGCACTGCACGGGGCGACGCTGGAGGCGGCGCAAAGCTGTATCATATGGGATGCCGCCATCCACCAGGCCAGCCGGTCGGTGGACTTGGAGGTGTCCTTTTCCTATCCCATCCCGCCCGACCAGGTCGCTGCCATCCAGCAGAGCATCTGCCTGGCCTACGGCCTGCAGGGCGCCACCCTGCACCAGCCCCAACCGGCGGCGCAGCCCACTCCGGAGCCGGTTCCAGAGCCGGTTTCCGCACCCACTCCAGCGCCGGCGGGACCCGTCTTGGACGCCGCCGTCGGCGATGACATCCCCTTGCCCGAGGAGCCGCCGGAGGAGGCGTTCCCTCAGGAACCCTGCTGGGAAGAACTGCCGCCGGAACCGGTAGGAGGAGTGGATGCACCGGCCATCCCGAATACGCCAGCGGATGTGTTCGCCCAGACGGAAGCCCTCCGTCAGGCGGCCATGAAAAAGGCCATGGCCAACCGTCCCCCTGTGCCCGTGAAGAAGAAGGGACAGCTGAAACCGGTGGTGGGGATGATTTTGGGCAAGTCCATCCGCACCAAGCCCATCCCCATGAGTGAGGTGCGTCTGGACTTGCGGCGGGTCACCGTCACCGGCAAGGTGTTCGGCATCGACCATCGGGAGCTGAAAAAGCGCAACGCTTGGGTCATCCGTTTCTATGTCACGGACAACACCAATTCAGTCACCGTCTCCAAATTCATGGAGAATCGGGCGGCAAAACCCATCCTAGAGGGCATCAAGAAGGGGATGTACGTGACGGTGGAGGGCAAGCTGGGGCTGTACAACGGCGACCTGGAGCTGTCCCCCTTCGCCATCGCCGAGGCGGAAGCGCCCCCTGCCCGAAAGGACCGTGCGGAAGAGAAGCGGGTGGAGCTGCACCTACATACCAGATTTTCCAAGATGGACGCCCTCACCGAGGTGAAGGACGCAGTCAAGCGCGCCATCTCCTGGGGGCACAAGGCCATCGCCATCACCGATCACGGTATTGCCCAGGCGTTTCCCGATGCAGCCAGTGCTGCCGGAGACAAGATCAAAGTCATCTACGGCGTGGAAGGGTACTTTGTCAACGACGTGGACGACCGAGTGGTGGTGCACGGAGACTGTCCGCTGTCCATAGACACTGAGATCGTCTGCTTCGACATCGAGACTACCGGTCTGAGCCGGAAACGGGACGTCATCACCGAGATCGGCGCCGTGGTGCTCAAGAACGGGGAAGTGGTGGATCAGTACAACACCTTCGTCAATCCGGCTCGCCCCATCCCTCGAAACATCGTGGAGCTGACCGGCATCACCGACTCCATGGTGGCCGATGCGCCCAGCCAGGAGGAGGCGCTGAACGCCTTTTTGGACTGGGTGGGAGATCGTCCCCTGGCCGCTCACAACGCCGAGTTCGACATGGGCTTTTTGGCGGAAGGGTGCGCCCGGATGGGGCGTCCGTTCACCAATCCCTCCATCGACACCCTCATTTTGGCGCAAAACCTGCTGCCAGATTTGGGAAAATACAAATTGGACATCGTTGCGGAACACCTGAAACTGCCCGCCTTCAACCACCACCGCGCCTGCGATGATGCCGCCATGGTGGGCTATATGCTCATGCCCTTCCGGCGGATGCTGGGGGACTTGGGGGTGGAGCGCATTGACCAGATCAACGGCAAAATGCTCCAGCTCCGTTCGGCGGTGAAGCGCCGGCAAAAGCCGGGACACGTCATCCTGCTGGCGAAAAACCAGTCCGGTCTGCGCAACCTCTACAAGCTCATCTCCCTGTCCCACCTGGAGCACTTCCACCGGTTCCCCATCATGCCCAAGAGCCTCATCAACGAGAACCGAGAGGGGCTGATTGTGGGCAGCGCCTGTGCCGCTGGCGAGCTGTTCAAGGCCATCCTCGACCACAAGGACTGGCGGGAGCTGCGGCGCATCGCGTCCTGGTACGATTTCTTGGAAATCCAGCCCATCTGCAACAACTTCTTCCTGCTGGATAAGGGTACCATCGCCGACGAAGAGGGCTTGCGTGACTTGAACCGTACCATCGTGAAGCTGGCCAAGGAGCTGAACAAGCCGGTCTGCGCCACTGGTGACGTGCATTTCCTGGACCCGGAACAGGAGCAGTTCCGGCATATCCTGCTCAACGCCAGCGGCTTTTCCGACGCGGATAAATCTTTGCCCATCTACTTTAAGACCACCGACGAGATGCTAGACGAATTTGCGTACTTGGGTCCAGAGGACTGCCGCAAAGTGGTCATCGACGACCCCAATCACATCGCCAAAATGTGCGATGTCATCCCGCCTCTGCCCAAGGGCTTGTTCGCCCCGAAACTGGAAAATTCGGCGGAGGAATTGGAGCGGTTGGTCTACGAAAAAGCCCACCGCCTGTACGGCGACGAGCTGCCCCAAATCGTCCAAGACCGTATCGACCTGGAGCTGCCGGGCATCATCCAGAGGAAGTACGACGTCATCTATATGTCTGCCCAGAAGCTGGTGGCGGACTCCATGGAGCACGGCTACCTGGTGGGCTCCCGAGGCAGTGTCGGCTCCTCCATCGTGGCCTTCCTGTCCGGCATCACCGAGGTCAACAGCCTGCCGCCCCACTACCGCTGCCCCAACTGTCGCTATTCTGATTTTGACACGGACATCGAACAGTACGGCTGCGGCGCAGACTTGCCCGACAAAACCTGTCCCCACTGCGGCACACCCATGGACAAGGACGGGTTCAACATCCCCTTCGAGACCTTCCTGGGCTACGGCGGCACCAAGGTGCCGGACATCGACCTGAACTTCTCCGGCGAGTACCAGGCCAAGGCCCACCAGCACACCTTTGAGCTGTTCGGCGAAAGCCACGTGTTCAAGGCGGGCACCGTGGGCACGGTGGCGGAGCAGACCGCTTACGGGTACGTGTTAAAGTACCTGGAAGAGCGGAATCTGACCGTTTCCGAGGCAGAAAAGGCACGTTTGGCCGCTGGATGTACCAACGTCAAACGCACCACCGGCCAGCATCCCGGCGGCATGGTGGTCATCCCGGCTGACAAAGAAATCTATGATTTCTGCCCGGTGCAGCACCCGGCGGACGACCCCCATTCGGACATCATCACCACCCACTTTGAATACCACTCCATGGAGGACAACCTGCTGAAGCTGGATATGCTGGGGCACGACGACCCCACCATGATCAAAATGCTTCAGGACTTGACCGGGGTGGACCCGCAAAAAATCCACCTGGACGACAAGGACACCATGTCCATCTTCTGCTCGTCCAAGGTGCTGGGTTTCGAGAACGACCCGGTGCTGGGCCCCACTGGCTCTTGCGGCATCCCGGAGTTCGGCACCGGCTTCACCCGTGGGATGCTCATCGACACCCAGCCCAAGAACTTCGACACCCTCCTGCGCCTGTCCGGCTTCTCCCACGGCACCGACGTGTGGCTGGGGAACGCCAAGGATTTGATCCTGTCCGGCACCGCTTCGGTCACCGAGGCCATCGGCTGCCGAGACGACATCATGCTCTACCTCATCTCCATGGGCGTGGACGAGCTGCGGAGCTTCAAGTTCATGGAGGCGGTGCGAAAGGGCGTCATCCACAAGGGCAAAAGCTGGCCAGACGGGATTGTAGAAGAAATGCAGGAACACAACATCCCAGAGTGGTACATTGAGTCCTGCCGGAAAATCAAGTACCTGTTCCCCAAAGCCCACGCCGTGGCCTACGTCACCATGGCCTTCCGCATCGCCTGGTTCAAGGTCCATCGCCCCTTGGCCTTCTATGCCGCCTACTTCTCCATCCGCGCCAAAGCGGTGGACGCCACCTGTATGTGCCTGGGCATGGACGTGTGCAAGGCCAAGATGGCGGAGATCAAGGCCAAGGATAAGGTATCGGACGTGGAAGATAAAATGTATACCACCTTGGAGATGTGCTATGAGTTCTACCTCCGCGGCTTCACCTTCGGCAAGATGGACCTGTACCAGAGCGCCGCCAAGGACTTCCTCATGGTGGAGGACAAAAAAATGCTCATCCCGCCCTTCGTCTCCATCCCCGGCCTGGGGGAAGCGGCGGCGGAGTCCATCGTGGAGCAGAGGAAGGGGAGGGAGTTCATCTCCGTTGAGGAGCTGGTGGACGCCTGCCCCAAGGTCTCCAAAGCTCACGTGGAGCAGCTGCGGCATATGGGCGCGTTGGACGACCTGCCTGACACCAGTCAGCTTACCTTATTTTAAATGAAAGGCGGTTTGAAGATGGAACCAAAATCGACACAGCTCTTCCGCTGGGCGAAAGAGCTGCAAAACATGGCCGCCGCCGGCATCCAGTACACCACCAACGACTTCGACCGGGAACGCTTTTTGCGCATCCGGGACATCGCAGCGGAGATGGCAGCCTATGAGCTGGACCTGCCCCCGGCGCAGCTCAAGGACGCCTTCGCCCTGGACTTGGGCTACCAGACCCCGAAAATCGAGACCCGCGCCGCCATCTTTGACGACGACCGGGTGCTGTTGGTGCGGGAGCGGAACGGGAAATGGTCCATGCCCGGCGGCTGGTGCGATGAGGGGGAGACGATCCGTTCCAACACAAAAAAGGAGGCGTGGGAGGAATCTGGCCTGAGCGTAGACCCCTATCGCATTGTTGCTCTGGACAGCCAGCAGAAACGCAACCGCCCGGCTAACTTCTACGGTGTTTGTAAGGTGTTTGTCCTGTGCCGGGTGCTGGGCGGCGAATTCCAGCCCAACATTGAGACGTCAGAACGGCGATATTTCCCGCTGACCGACCTGCCGCCCCTGATCCTGGGGAAACAGAACCCGGAGCAGATCTGGATGTGTTATCAGGCGTATCGGGCAAGGGAGTGGGAGCCGCGGTTCGACTAACACGAGCGCAACCGGAGGGCAAGCCTGTTTGACAGCATGGTGCGTTGGTTCTCCCTTACTATGCAGTGCATTTCCCGATTGTATTCATCCAAAATGCCAGTTGACAAACAAACTGTTCCGTGATAATGTATTAGCGAACTAAAGTAACAGCGGGCCGCACCCACCCCAAGCCCGTTTTTCAGATAGGAGTGCAAAGGCAATGAAATACATCCCCAACACCCCGGAGGGCACCCGGGATCGCCTGTTCGGCGAGTGCATGGAGCGGCGCAGCGTCCAGAACCAGCTCACCCGCGTGTTCCGCCAGCGGGGTTATACGGAAATCATGACGCCGGAGATGGAATACTACGACGTGTTCACCTTGGCGGGCAACAATATTCCCCAGGAAAACCTCACCAAGGTCATCGACCGCAGCGGCAAAATTTGCGTCATGCGGCCGGATATGACCACCCCCATCGCCCGCGTGGCCGGCACCAAGCTCAAGGACATGGTGCTGCCTCGGCGGTTCTTCTACAACGGCACCGTCTACCGCTCCAACACTGGCAACAAGGGCAACAGCAGCGAGATCCCCCAGTGCGGCATCGAGCTGATCGGCGCCGGCGGCATCAAAGCGGATTTGGAGGTTATCGCTGCCGCTGTGGAGTCTATGAAGGCTTGTGGTCTGGAGAAATTCCATGTGGAATTGGGGCACGCCGGTATCTTCCGCCTGTTCTCCGACCGGCTGGATATGGACGAGGAGGAGACGGAGAAGATGCGCTCCCTCATTGAGGGCAAGAGCTACGCCGCCCTGAACGATTTCCTCATTCCCTATGAAAAGCAAGAGGGCTGCGCCGCCATCAAGCGCCTGGCCTTCCTGTTCGGCGGGGTAGAGGTGCTGGACGAGGCGGAAGCCCTCCAAGGCGGCCCCACCGAGGTCACCGCTTACTTGCGTACCTTATATGATACCCTCTGCGCCGCCGGATTCGGCGACCACGTGAAGTTCGACCTGGGCATGGTGCACCAGCTGGACTACTACACCGGCGTCATCTTCCGGGGCTACGCCGAGGGCGCTGGCGTGGCCGTCCTCTCCGGCGGCCGCTACGACAACCTGGCCACCTGCTTCGGCCGTCCCGCCAAAGCCACCGGGTTTGCCGTGGACGTGGACGCCCTGGCCTCCTGCCTGCCCAAGGCGGAGCTGCCTCAGGTGGAGAAGGTCATCCACTTCGAGCCGGAGCTGTTGGGCTGGGCCCTGTCCATCGTGGATCACACCCCGGAGGGCACCTGTCAGCTCTCTCCCTGCCTGAAGCTGGAGAGCACCATGCAGATGGCACGGGAGCACGGCGTCAAGACCGTCATCGTATTGGACGACAAAGGACAGCGGGAGGTACCGGTATGAGTAACAGATTGCGCATCGCCCTGACCAAGGGCAGATTACAGGACAACAGCGTGGCTCTCTTTGAGCGGGCGGGACTGGATTGCTCCCCCATCAAAGACCCCGGCCGCCGCCTGGTCCACTCCATCCCCAACTACCCCCTGGACGCCGTCCTGTCCAAAGCCCCCGATGTCATCACCTACGTGGAGCACGGCATCTGCGACCTGGGCATCGTGGGCAAGGACACCATCATGGAACAAGGGGGCAGCTTCTTTGAAGTGCTGGACTTGGGCTTCGGCAAGTGCCGCTTCGCCCTGGCAGTGAAAGAGGGCAGCGACTTCTATGGCACCTACAAGACCCGCACCATCGCGTCCAAATACCCGGCGGTGACCAAAGCGTTCTTTGCCGCCAAGGGCATGGATGTGGACGTCATCAAGATCGAAGGCAGCGTGGAGCTGGCGCCCATCTTGGGACTGGCTGACGCCATCGTGGACATCGTGGAGACCGGCGCGACGCTGAAGGCCAACGGCCTGGTGCCTATCGAGACGGTGGCGCCCATCAGCGCCCGACTCATCGTGAATACGGCCAGCATGAAGCTGTACAAAAACGAGATTTTGGACTTTATCAGTAAGTGTGAACAATATATTGAGGGATAACACATGATTCAGATCATCAAAGCAGACGGCGCAGCAGAGCTGGCGCTGATCGATAATTTGCGTACCCGTGCGGCGGAGATCGGAGAAGAGATCAACCGCACCGCCGCCCAAATGATGGCGGACGTGAAGGCGCGGGGCTATGAGGCCGTCCGGGAGTACAGCGTGAAGCTGGACGGGGCGGAGCCTAAGGAGTTTTCCAAGGAGGAATTGCAGGCGGCCTATGACGCCTGTGACCCTAAACTCATCTCCGCCATGGAGCACGCAGCCAACAACATCCGAGACTACAACGAGCACTTGCTGTGCAAGACGGTGGAGTGGACGAATCCGGACGGAGGCAAAGTGGGACGCATCGTCCGCGGCCTGACTCGGGTGGGCGTCTACGTCCCCGGCGGCACCGCCGCCTATCCCTCCAGCGTCCTCATGAACGCCGTCCCCGCCAAGGTGGCTGGGGTCAAGGAGATCGTCATGGTCACGCCTCCCACCGAGAACCTGAACCAGGCGGTGCTGGCCGCAGCCAAAATCGCCGGGGTGGATCGGGTCATCGGCGTCGGCGGCGTCCAGGCGGTGGCGGCGCTGATGTACGGCGCTGGATTCATCCCCCGGGTGGACAAGTTGGTGGGGCCGGGCAGCGCCTACGTGGCAGCGGCCAAGCGGATGGCCTACGGCACCGTGGACATCGACATGGTGGCAGGCCCGTCGGAAATCCTCATCGTGGCAGACGACACCGCCAACCCCAAGTTCGTGGCCGCCGACCTGATGAGCCAGGCGGAGCATGACAAGCTGGCGTCTCCCATGCTGCTCACCACCAGCCAGGCGCTGGCGGAGGCGGTGGACAAGGAGATCATCCGCCAGATGTCCTACCTGGAGCGCAGCGAGATCATGGAGCAGTCCTTTGCCAACTTCGGTGCCGCCATCGTCTGTGACACCTTGGAGCGCTGCGCCGAGCTGGCCGATCTGATCGCACCGGAGCACCTGGAAATCTGCACCGCCCAGCCCCGTGCCCTCCTGCCCTACATCCACAACGCAGGCGCCATCTTCCTGGGTCACTGGGCACCGGAGCCTCTGGGCGACTACTTCGCCGGTCCCGCCCACGTCCTGCCCACCTCGGGCACGGCTCGGTTCTTCTCGCCCCTGTCCGTGGACAGCTTTTTGAAGATGACCAGCATCATGGAGTTCGACCAGGACACCCTGGGCAGCATCCACAAAGATATCGAGGTGTTTGCGGAGACGGAGCATCTGACCGCTCACGCCAACGCCATCAAAGTACGATTTGAGTAACCGGGAGGGATGACCATGGCACGGATTGGAACCGTCATGCGAGACACCAAAGAGACCCAGATTGAGGTCGCCGTGAACTTGGACGGCGGCGACGTGAACGTCAAGACCGGCATCGGTTTCTTTGACCATATGCTCACCGCCTTCGGGTTCTATGCCAAGATTGGACTTACTGTCCAGGCCACCGGCGACCTCTATGTGGACGGTCACCACACGGTGGAGGACGTGGGCATCTGCCTGGGTCTGGCGCTGAAACAGGCCCTGGGCGACCGGGCGGGCATCCGGCGGTTTGGCAGCTGCTACGTGCCCATGGACGAGGCGTTGACCTTCACGGCGCTGGACTTTTCCAACCGCCCTTATCTGGTCTTTGACGCCTCTATGCCCCAGGAGCGCATTGGCGAGTATGACAGCTGCTTGACGGTGGAGTTCATGCGTGCCCTGGCCATGAACGCCGGTATTACCCTCCACCAGAAGTGTTTCTATGGAGCCAACGCCCACCACATCACCGAGGGCCTTTTTAAAAGCCTGGGGATGGCGGTGTGGGACGCCGTAAAAGTGGAAGGCAGCGGCGTGGTGTCCACAAAGGGAGTGTTGTAAATGGGCTATATCGCAGTAATCGACTACGGCGTGGGCAATCTGATGAGTGTCACCAACGCCTTGCAGTATATCGGTCGGGAGAGCAAAATCACCGACCAGGCGTCCGACCTGGAACGGGCGGACGGCATCATCCTACCCGGTGTAGGGGCGTTCCCCGACGCGGCGGAGAAATTGCAGCAGACCGGCCTGGTGGCCACCCTGAAAGAGCAGGCCGCCAAGAAGCCCATGCTGGGCATCTGCCTGGGGATGCAGCTGTTGTTCGACTGGAGCAGCGAGGTGCGCAAGACCGATGGTCTGGGCTTCGTCCCCGGACAGGTGGAGCTGATCGAAACCAATCTCAAGCTGCCCCACATCGGCTGGAACAGCTTGCAATTCCCCAACCCGTCCCCGCTGTTCGCCGGGCTGGACGAGGGGTGCTACGTGTACTTCGTCCACAGCTTCTGCGGCAGCGCTGCACGGCGGGAGAACGTCATCGCCACCACCGATTACGGTGGGGAAGTGCTGGCCGCCGTCCAGAGCGGCAGCGTGTTTGGCACCCAGTTCCATCCGGAAAAATCCGGTGACGTGGGGATGCAGATTTTGAAGAACTTTGGAGGACTGACCAAATGATCCTGGAACCTGCCATTGATTTGAAAGACGGAAAGGTCGTGCGCCTGAAAAAGGGCGATTTTGACACCGTCCACCAGGTGGCCGATGACCCGGTAGCTGTGGCGCAGGCGTTCGCCGCTGCCGGCGCCAAGGTCATCCACATGGTGGACTTGGACGGTGCCAAGAGCGGCAGTCGGGTGAATGCCGCCATCGTGAAGGAGGTCGCCGAACAGTCCGGCATGAAGATCGAGATGGGCGGCGGCATCCGGAGCATGGAGGACTTGCAAGCAGTGGACGCCATGGGCGTCTGGCGCATGGTCATCGGCTCCGCGGCAGTCACCGACCCGGACTTCGTGCAGGAAGCCGTCCGGGTCTACGGCGACCGCATCGCCGTGGGCTGTGACGCCCTGAACGGGGAAGTGAAGACCGCCGGTTGGGTGGAAGGCAGCGGCCTGGACTATGTGGACTTCGCCAAGCAGATGGAGTCCTTTGGCGTCAAGACCCTCATCTTCACCGACATCGCCACCGACGGCATGCTCTCCGGCCCCTCCTTCGCCTCTCTGGAACGGCTGCAAAAAGCGGTCTCCTGCCAGATCGTGGCCTCCGGCGGCGTGTCCAACAACGAGGACATCCGGAAGCTGAAGGACATGGGTCTGTACGGCGCCATCATCGGCAAAGCCTACTACGCCGGCACCATCGACCTGGCTCAGGCGGTGGCGGACGGCGGCAGCCAGGACAACCCGTAAGGAGGGACGACTATGTTAGCCAAACGCATTATCCCTTGCCTGGACGTCCGGGATGGACGAGTGGTCAAGGGTGTGAATTTTGTCAACATCCGAGACGCCGGCTCGCCCTCGCTGTAAATGGTGCAGCCCGGTTTGTTATCGCATGACAAAGGCCG
>JABLTK010162579.1_pt1 | contig 14862 bp, 6 predicted proteins | sample 7160131 | NCBI WGS metagenome assembly JABLTK01 (sample SAMN14651221, study PRJNA627086) | human gut metagenome | isolation source: feces | host: Homo sapiens
AGTGTCAGCTTGTTACAATTCGGTTTGCGCCGGAAAAAGCAAGTGAGATTAAGCTTGAATTTCAGGAGGGAACGGGAATTGTTGGAGATAAAGAACCCAATAATACAGAGGGATTTCGTATAAGAGAAATTGAGCTTTATAATGACAGTACATATGTCCCCGAGCCGGAACCTGAGCCGGATGAGAAAGACCCGAACCCAGATGTGGAGTGGAAAGGGATTTATGACTATAACATAAACAACAGCGCGACATTCGGTCTTACTGAGGATAAGATAAAGGTATCCGGCGGAGAACTTACGGCAGCAGCGGCTCTTGTCGATGGAAAGAGCACCAGTGCAGCAGGCAACGGGCAAACGAAATGGTTTGTTCAGAACCCTACGGGAAAGGATTATGCCGAGTTCACTCTTGATAAAAAGACGGTGATAGCAAAGGCAATGGTTTGCAGCGGAAACCAAAAAGATTCCGATCCGAATAACTTGGATATTCTGACGAATTTTTCCGTTCAGTATATGGACGAAAACGGGGACTGGGTGACCGCGGCAAGTTTTGTAAACGAAAATAACGATAAGGTTGCAGAGGTTAGCTTTTCACCGGTAGCTTCGGATAAGTTCAGAATTTATACAGATACGATGACGCGTTTCAGAATCCGCGAAATTTCGCTTGACTATCCGGAGATAAGGGGAAGTATAATAGTGCCGGAATACGTTGACTTAACCGATGGCGCAAAGGCGACGGCATGGATGAAAGGCGAAACGGATAAGGACTTAAAAGTCGAGATTTTGTTAAACGGAGAAGTAACAGACGAATTTACAAAGCTTGAAAGCAAATATGAAATTGATGTAAAGCCGAAAAATGAGGGAAAAAACGTACTTGCGGTTCAGATTTATCTGAAAGAAAACGAAACGGACACAGATTATACGCTGATAGGAATGGCGGAAACGGAATTTTTTGTCCTTGACATAAAAAACAGTGTAAACAGCTTTAATGCAGATAAGGCGGGGAATATAAAGAGTGTTATCAAAAAGCTTGCTGAATCGGGCTTTGAGATTGCTTTGCCGAACGGCACGGACGGAGTGAGCGATGGCGTTTATAAAAAGCTTGCCGAACAGCTTAAAGACAAGCCGGCATACAGCGAAAATATTGGAGGTCTCCAACAAATTTTAAGCGATATTAACGAAAATCTTCCAAAGGCGTTTATGAACGGAGCGGAAAGGGGAGAGGAACTCCTCGGTGCGGTTAAAAGCTATGCCGATACATATAAAATCGAAAAAGACAGCTTTATCAGCGACTTTGACGATAAAATGGCAGCTTTGGCTCTCGGTTTGGTGATAAAGGACAGAGAAAGTGATTTTTCGGATTATGAGGAGTTTGCCGGAAAAATTCCGTCTGCGTGCGCACTGGTGGAGTATAATATCACATACGCGCAGTCACTTCCTCAAATATTTGAAAAGTATAAATCGGTATGTGAGATAAACACAAGATCAATAGATAAAAATTATCTTTCAGCAACGCTTAATAAATTAAAAGAAAAAACCGTGAACAAATACTCTGAAATTCCCAAGCTTATTACTGAGGCATATAACGAGGTTAAGAAAAAGGGAACAGGCGGCGGAAACGGCGGCGGAAACAGCGGAAGCGGCGGAAAAAGCTCTGTTTCGAGCGGAATAGTCTATAATCCTTCGCAGGAAAACGGAAATAAAGCGCCGACCGATACAGACGTTAAATTTAATGATATTTCCGATACCGAATGGGCGCGCGAGGCGATAGAGAGCCTGTCGGGCAAAGGGATTTTAAACGGTGACGGAAACGGAATGTTCAGACCGAACGATTTTGTTACAAGAAGCGAGTTTGTTAAGATTTTGGTTATGGCAATGAAACTTTCGGATGATTCGGCAAAATGCAGCTTTAAAGACGTTTCGGAAAATGACTGGTATTATCCCTTTGCTGCATCTGCCGTTAAATGCGGAATCATAAACGGCGATGACGACAACCGATTCCGCGGCAGCGCAAACATAAGCCGTGAAGATGTGGCGGTTATTCTGTACAGACTTTGCCTTTTAAAAAACGTGACGTTTGAAAGGACAGAAAATGAGCCGGAAGCATTTGCGGATGAGGAAAATGTTTCAGACTATGCAAAAACAACTGTCGGCTATTTACATTCAGCCGGACTTATAAACGGAAGTGATGATAACCTCTTTAATCCGAAGAACGGTGCAACAAGAGCCGAAACGGCAGTAATGATTTACAGACTTCAAAAACTTATTGAAGCACGGGAGGAAAACTAAGTGAAAAAGCTTTTTATTATATTTTTGATTGCAGTCTCTGCGCTTATGTCTCAGATACCCGTCATGGCAGAGAACAATCTTGCCAAGGATGCCGTTGTTACTGCATCGCAAAGCGGCAGTGACAGCACAAGCACGCCGAAAGCAGTTAATAACGGAACAACTTCAAGCTCAACCGGAGCGGAAAAGTGGTTTGTGGACAAAAATGTAAGCGGTGCGTGGCTCCAGTTTACTTTTGCAAACCCCGTGACCCTCGGCAGAGCAAAGGTGTACAGCGGTATAAACACCGACGAAATCCCCGATATAGCGGTAGGATTTAAGTTTCAATATGAAAGCGAGGGCACGTGGAAAGACGTTCCGGGCGGAGCGGTATCGGATAACGAAGAAAGCGAAACAGAGATTGACTTTGCATCGGGTGTGACATCAACTGCATTCAGATATGTTTCAACAACAGAAACGCGGTTCAGAATTCGTGAAATTGAGCTGTATCAGTTTGATCCGAGTATGGCGGTATCGTCGGCAGAGGTAATATCGCCGGATGATGTCAAGGATACAAAATATGAGAATGCTGTCACAAAGCTCTTGTCACTCAATCTGATAAGCGCAGAAGATGATGGACTCTTTTATCCGGAATATCCGATTAAAAGGGAAGAATTTGTGTCGTGGATTATAAGCTGCGTGAATACAAAGCCGGAAAAGAGCGGTAACAGAATTTTTTATGATGTTGACCCCGACAGTGAAACTGCGCCGGCTATTGAAGAAGCGTATCGGCTCGGACTTATAAGTAGAGATGAAAACGGAAACTTCCGCCCTGCGGAAGAAATAACATATGATGAGGCGTGCGTTATGCTTGTGTCTGTTCTCGGCTACCGTGCAAAGGCAGAAGCTGCGGCGGCATATCCTATAGGGTTCAGAAAGACTGCCGCCTCTCTTGAACTGGACAAAGGTATAACTCTCCGCCGTGACGGGTATCTCAATCGCGGCGATTGTGCAATAATGATTGAAAATGCTATAAAACAGCAGATGGCACTTTTGTCGTTTTCCGGCAATACCGTTACATATACCTATGAAGACGGCGGAATCCTTAAAAGATACAGAAAAATTTTGAGAACCAAAGGTATTGTACAGGCAACTTCCGATACTGTTCTTTACGGAGCGGCAGAGGTACGGAACGGACAGGTAATAGTTGACGGAGAAGTATATAACATAGGAAACAGTACGGTTGCGGATATGCTCGGACTGAACGCGGAGATATATTATAAAGAAGAAAATGACGAGAAAACAATCCTTTATGCAGAAAAAACAAACAAAAATAAAATCATGGAAATAGATGCGGGGGAGATTGAATCGGCAGGATTTGACGGCATAATATATTATCAAAACGACCGTAAAAAGACGCTGTCCTTTAAACAGGGTATAAAGTTCTTTTTAAACGGGGCGGAATCGGGAATATCGGAGAACAATCTTCTGCCCGAATACGGAAAGTATGTTTTAATCGACAACAACGGCGACGGCTCTTATGATTTTGTGATGATTCATTCACAGGAGCTTTCGGTTATAAAATCGGTCGACAAGCAGAATGAAACTTTTTCGGCTGACGGCAGAAACTTTGATTTAAAATCATACAAAAATACGTTAATCTATAAAGACGGAAAGCGTGCAAGCGTGGGAAAGCTTGCCGTAGGAAATGTTGTCTCAATAGAAGAATCCGGAAACAAGGAGCTTATAACCGTTTATGCAAGCACCAAAAAGTTAAAGGGTGAAATAAGCGCCGTTTCGGAAGATAAGATTAAAATTGGCGACACATTATATGATATTACCACGGAATGTTTAAAACGCGTCAAGGTCGGTCAGACAGCTAAATTTTCGCTTACCGACAACGGTATAATTGTAGATTTTGATATATCCGCAAACAGCTTTAAATATGGGTATATCATGGGGGTACAAGAAAAAGCCGGTTCTGACGATATAGAAATGAGAGTTTTGTCCGAAGATGGAAAAATCAGCGTTTATGTGATTTCGGATAATATAAAGGTCAACGGTGACACAACACCGAAAACGGCAATTAAAGTCGGCAAACTCATAAGGTTTAAGGCCGACGCAGATAACAACATAAAACGAATTTTCGCCGAAGTGGAGGCAGGCAGCCGTGAATATGTCGAAAACGATGATAACAGCGTTGTCAGATTTGACGATATTTCAAAGAGCTACTATAAAAACGGAACCATATCACTCGGAAAGAATAATGCCGACAGGATAGTCGGAACGGATACGGTTGTATTTAAAATTCCTTCATCAGACGGAGCAAGGGATAAGGATTATTCGGCGGAATTCGGAACGAGTGCCGTTCCGGCAGGCGAAAGCAAGGGTACTTTCCGTGTGTACAATCTTAATTCGGAGAATATACCTGCGGCTCTGGTTTATGTTACAGCCCCCAAACCTCCTCTTTATACAAGCACCGCGACAGCGGTTGTAAGCGGTACAGCGGAGACGTATGACGAAGAAGATGGAGCGGTTACGAGTCTTTCGCTTTATATCAACGGAAAGCTTTCGGATTATAAAACGACTTCGGACACGGAGTATCATAATGAATATAATACCTTTGAGAGCGATATGCCGAACTATTATAAACCGGTCACAAAAATAGAAGATATTAAGCCAGGAGACATTATGCAGATCCGCACCGACAACGACGGAAAAATTTCAAGCTATCGTGTTTTGTTCAAATGGGATAACTTAGACAAGCAGGGGCTTTCGCAGTACACCGGAGGAGAGGGGTTGCAGGCAACCTATTATCCCTCGCTTGAAACATTGGTTGCCACGGTTTATAACGTGGGAAAGGATTCGGTTGCATTCGACGCAAACGGCAGAAAGTACACCTATAAGAAAGGATCGCCGATTGTGTATGTATATAACAAAGACAGAAATCTGCTGTACATAAGCGATATAAATCGTCTTGATTCCGAGAAAATCACCGGAAACGGAACAAAGGTTTTTGTAAGAGTGGATTCAAAGGTAATAAAGGATATTGTGGTTTACGAATAGGGGGATGAAAGTTGAAAAAAGCAGCTGCATTAATTATTGCTATTCTTTGTCTTAAAACCGCGGCGTTTGCGGCAGAGTATAGTTTAAAAAACAATCTTTTGTTCGGACTGTCGCCGGATAACGTGAAAATAAGTACAGGTAACATTTCGATAAACGGTGATACAAGTAAGACAACTCAGGTTCTATATGACGGATTTGTAGACAGTGCAACAGGAAGTACGGGAACAAGATGGGCGGTAGAAAAAAACCAATACGGCGCCGAGCTTGAGATAAACTTTGATGAGGTTGAGAATATAGGAAAAGTTATTGTTGCCAGCGGATATTCGGATATGACAGCGCAGAAGCCGGAGATTTTTGAAGCGTTTGAGGTTCAATACTTTGATGGTTCGGAATATGTGAAAGCGGCAGAGATAAAGAACAACAGCGAGCGCAATGCCGAACTGGACTTTGAGCCGATTTACACAAAAAAGCTTAAAATAGTATCGAGAACCAACAATAACTTCCGTATACGAGAAGTTATTGTGTTACCTCCCGGTAAGTCTATGTATGATCAATCACCCGTAACGGATGACATAAAAGTGACCTATAACGGCAGCGGGATAAAGTTTTATAAAGATAAGCCGATGATGTCAGAGGACGGAGGGAGAGTATTGGTTCCTCTCCGTTCCTGTGCCGAGGCTCTCGGTGCAAAGGTGACATGGCTTGACGATATACAAAAGGCAGAAGTAAAGAGTGCGGATAAAACAATTTTGTTTGCGCCGGACAGTAATATTATTAACATTAACGGCGAGGAATATGACGCAGACACAAAAACTCTTATGCTTGAAAGCCGTGTGTATATTCCGGTAAGGATTTTCGGTGAAATGATGAACTGTGAAGTTAATTGGGACGGTGATACGGATACTGTCAATATTATCAGCTATGAAAAAGGACATATGATAAACCCGGGAAATAGGGAGTATACGAAATACAGGGTTTATGCAGACGGAAAGCAGAAAGATGTATTTACCACCACAAACTGCGATTTTGTTCAGATTTCGGCAGACGCGGCTGTAAAAATAGAAGTGGACGCGGCGCAAAAGCTTGACACTGTTGATATAAGACCGCTCAGCCTGAATGTTAAACCGGAGTTTGAAAAAGGTGATGACAGGCTGTCATTTACCGCAGAACCGGGGCAGTTTCTGAGTGTTGAAATGAACGGTGATTTGGAAAGACCGCTGTTTGTATATGTAAATAAAAAGATAGAAACGCCCGATGATGCCGAATCAAAAGTGCTTTATTACGAAGGCGGAAAGCATCATAACATAGGGATAAAGAGTCTTGATGATAACACAACGGTTTATCTCGGTGAAAATGCGATAATCGACGGCTGTTTCACTGCAAGTGAAAAGAAGAATATAAAGATTCTCGGAAACGGAATCATAAACGGAACAGCTATGGCCGGAAGCTGTACGGCTTTCTTTAACTGTGAGAATGTTGAGATAAACGGTCCGGTGGCGATAGGCGCAAATCAGTGGATTAACAGATGGTTTGCCGTTGACGGCGGAAACATAAGGGACTATAAAATACTTGGCTCTATTGTGTATTCGGACGGAATTGATCTTCTCGGTTCAAAAAATATTAATATAGACCATATATTTGTGCGAAATGAAGATGATTGTGTGGCGATAAAAACAAAAAAGGCAAGTACAACCACCATAAGCGGAAATGTTGAGAATATCAGCATTAAAAATTCCGTTTTCTGGAACGGAGAATCGGGAAATTCAATGGAGATAGGCTATGAGCTGGACGGCGACTATGTGCGTAATGTCGAGTATAAAAATATAGATGTTATACACAGAGGGACAAAGGCAAACAAATTTAACCGTGCGGTAATATCCATACACCATGCCGGAAACGCTGTAATTTCGGACATACTCTATGATGATATAAGGGTTGAAAGCACTGATGAGGGACTGGTAAATCTGTCATTCTTTGATATGCCGGACTGGGGAAGCGGCGGCGGAAGAATAGAAAACGTGACAATCAAAAACTTAACCCTCCTGGGCGGCACTGATGCTCCTTCGTATTTTTCAACATCGGCAAATCCCCTTAAAAATCCGATGACAGGCATAGTTTTTGAGAATTTGACCTATAAAGGTAAAAAGATTACGTCCGTAAGGGACGCGATTGCGTGCGGATTCAAAATTGATCCGGGCGTTGATATAAATTTTAAGCAGTAAAATTTTTAATGGAGGAATGAAAATGAATAAAAAAAGATTTGTGCAGACAGCATCGGTAATTGCGGCGGTCGGCTTGATTGTAAGCTGCGGCACGGGAGAAAAAAAACAGGCGGCAAACAAGGTACAGTTTGATATAACGACAACGGATTCGTATCCGCTGAACACCGACGCTGAGCTTACGTGGTGGCTCAGTCTTCCGGATACCGTTGCGGGATATGCCGGAAGTATGAATGAGATACCTCTCAAACAAAATCTGGAGGAGGCAACGGGTGTTAAAATCAACTTTATACATCCGCCCACAGGTCAGAACGTAGAGAAGTTTAATCTTATGATTGCTTCGAGAGAGTTTCCGGATATGATAACATACAACTGGTTAACATATCCCGGCGGTGCTCAAAAGGCAATTGATGAAGATATAATCATACCTCTTAATGATTATATGGATAAGGTATCTCCGAACCTTACCAAAACGCTTAATGAAAATCCGGATATAGCAAAACAGGCATCGACCGATAACGGGACATATTTCTCATACCCGTTTATGCTTTCCAATGATAAACAGGCGACATACCAGGGATTTATTATCCGAAAGGATTTGCTTGAAAAAGCGGGACTTGAAGAACCGCATACGCTGGAACAGTGGGATAAGGTTTTAAGGAAGTTTAAAGAGATGGGCGTAAAGACGCCGCTCGCTATCAATATGACACAGAGTTCCTATAAAGCCGTTTCACCCTTTACGGGATGCTTTGGCTTTTGTGCAAACTTTTACGTAGAAGACGGAAAAGTTAAATACGGTCCCGTTGAGCCTGCTTTCACCGATTATGTGAAACAGCTGAATACATGGTACAACGACGGAATTTTGGATAATGACTTTTCTGATTTTGACAGCAAGCGGCAGACGGCTATGGTTATAAACGGAGAAATCGGCGCGACATATTGCAAAGCGGGCGGAGATCTCGGAAAGTGGCTTCCTGCAATTAAGCAGAATAACAGCGATATAAAGTATGAACCGATAGAGTACATGACGGCAAAAGAGGGCGAGCGCCCGATGGTAGGTCAGAAGAATCAGCGTATTGTTGACTCATGCGTTGCCATAACAACTCAGTGCAAAAATCCCGAGATTGCTATGCGTTTCCTCGATTACGGATATTCCGATGATGGACATATGTTATATAACTTCGGTCAGGAGGGCATTTCGTACAATATGGTTGACGGAAATCCGGTATACACGCCTGAAATCATGGATTCACAGAAGAACGGCGGACTTTCGGTCGGTCAGGCAATGAGTAAGTATTTATGCGCTTGCTATAACGGCCCGTTTGTACAGGATATACGCTATAATGAACAATATATGCAGTCGCCGGAGCAGAAGCAGGCATTAAATCTTTGGTCTGATACGGATATGCTTAAATATGCTTTGCCATTCCTTTCCATGACAGAGGATGAAAATAAGAAGTATAACAAGATTATGCAGGATGTTGAGAACTATGAAATGGAAATGCTCCATAAGTTCATTTCGGGTAAGGCTGATTTGTCGGGAATTGATGAATATTACAGTACAATGAAATCTCTCGGAATTGATGAAGCAATTTCAATCAAACAGGCGGCATATGACAGATATTTAAAAAAATAAGTTGAATAAATCATATCGTAATGATATAATAAAGACGTGTTCAAGACATATGGGGCGGAGCGCCGATAGGCGCCGCCCTGTTCTGATGTAATTTCGGAGAGGGTGAAAATGATGAAGAAAAGGATTGCCGTGTGCGCAATAATCGGAACACTGTGTGTTTTGGTTTTGTTTATGTGTTCAAAAAAGAAAAATCCTGTACCTGAAAATTCAAAAGAGCTTTTATATCTGCTTTCGGATAACTATGCCTTGCGGCAGCTTAATAAAAATATGAATGATACCGAGTTTGCGCAGGAGTTGAGAAGAAGAACAGGAATTAACGTGAGATTTGCTCATCCCGCATACGGCGATATGAAGTCAGAGCTTATGACGCGCCTTGCCTCGTCAAATATGCCCGATATAATCGAGATGTCGTGGGAGGAAAGCGGAGGACCGGAAAAGGCTCTGGAAGATGAAATTATAATTCCGCTGAATGAAGTAATAAAAAAGTATTCGCCCAGTTTTCAAAAGTATATAGACGAAAATCCCGAAAATATTAAGTCTTTTATGACAGATTCGGGTGTATTTTATGCCTATCCGTTTATAAGAGAAGAAGAATATCAGAAGAAGTATCAGGGACCTGTTCTGCGCGGAGATTGGCTTGACGAGCTTGGACTGGCCGTGCCGGAGACAGTGGACGAGTGGGAGAAAGTCCTGAGAGAATTTAAGAATAAAAAGGGTGCGGATGCGCCGGCTGCGTTGAAATATGCGGATTTTGCATACGGAATGATTTCCGGGGCATACGGTGTGAGCACAGGATATTTTAACGATAACGGGGTGATAAGGTTCGGTCCGTATGAAGAGGGTTTCAGAGCTTTTCTCGAAAAGATGGCGGCATGGTACTCAGAAGGGCTGATAGATAAAAGCTTTATGTCGATGACAACGGAATCTGCCGATGAAAAGCTCATAAGCGGAAACAGCGGCGCGGCGTTTATGATAATAGGAAGCGGAATCGGAAAGCTTGAACAAAGCCGCGATAGACAGTCGCCGAAGCTTACCGCGGCACAGTATCCGGTGTTGAAAAAAGGTGATGAGCTGAAATTCGGAGCATATGATAACGGTCAGTGCAATGCTGCAATTTCAAGTTCATGCAGAGATGTTCCGTCGGCTGCACGATTTTTGGATTACGGATACAGCCGTGAGGGAATGCTCACGTATAATTTCGGGATAGAAAATGTAAGCTATGTTATAGAGGACGGAAAGCCGAAATATACCGCACTTATTACCGATAATCCGGATTACAGTATGCAGATTATTATGAGCAACTATATAAGAGGTAACTATAACGGTCCGTTTATACAGATAGGCGATTATCTTGACCAATATTTTGTAAGCTCCGTGCAAAAGCACGCCTCCGAACTTTGGACAAAGGTCGAATCGGAAAAGACGGCAATGCCGAGAATAACCTATACGGGCGAAGAAAAAGAAGATATGATAAAATATGATGAAATTGAGAGATACGCAAACGATATGATTAAGAAAATGATAGCCGGAATAAGACCCGTATCCGAGTTCGATGATTTTAGAAAAGAACTGGAAAGCATGGGTTTAAAACAAGCAATTTCAATCAAACAGAAGGCATATGAACGCTATTTGAAACGGGGAGAATGATGTGAAAATAGTAAAAAGAAACAGGAACAGTATTATTTACGCCTGGATCATATCCTATGCGGCAATACTTTTGATACCGATTATAGGCTTTACCGCTGTTTATATTGCATTGAATAAAACAGCGGTAAATCAGCTTGAACAGTATAATAATTTTGTGATGGATTCACTGATGACAAGCTTTAACAACAATCTCAGCGAAAGTACAAAGATTGTAACCTTTATTAACGATTCCCAAAATGTTAATTCGGTTATGGCTATGACGGATATAGACAGCGGTGAACAGTACTATCTGCTCAGCGAGCTGAAAAATGAGATGTGGGCATACACAAATAATATGGGAATCAAAAGCAGGTTCTATGTATATTTTAAAAACATAGATATGATTGTTTCGGGAAACGAGGCAGTAAACAGTCATGAGTTTTATAATATGAATTACAGGCAGAAAGGATTTTCATATGAGGATTGGATAGAGAAGATAACGGAGGTTAATAAGCCGTATTGTGCAATCGGAGAAAACAGCAGCATTTTTTTCTATCATGCAATGCTTCCTATACGGTTAAGATATAAAAAGAAGGCATCTCTTGTCGTGGAGATGGAACGAAACGATTTAATTCAGCAGATGAGGAGCAAGGATGACTTCAGCTTTGATTTTGTCGTTTTGGGGGCAAAAAAAGAAGTTATTGTTGCAACTGACGGAATTTCGGACAGCAAGCTTAAAAGCCTGCGTGCAATTTCAGAGGATGGGATGTATTCTATCGACGGGAAAAAATATATGGTAAAAATCGCGGATAATTCCACTCAGGGGTATATCGGCATTTGTATGACGATGCACAAAAATATTATAGGAAGAATGCGTCTTGTGGACGGATTGTGTATTGGTGCAGTGCTGGTTATAATTGCATTCGGAATATATATTATCAGAAAAAACGTTAAAAAAAATTATCTGCCGTTAGAAAAAATTGCCCAGAATGCAGGAGAACTTTTCAGCGAAAACAGTAATGAGTATGAGGTGATTTATAAGGCGATTAATCGAATAAAAAGCGATAACCGCAACCTTGAAAACGTGCTTGATAAGCAGAAAAAACAACTCAGAAACAATTATCTGTGCCGATGTATGAAGTATAAGACCTCCGGAGATGATACCGAGCTTCGCAGCAGATACGGAATAGAATTTGCCGGAGATAATTTTATTGTGCTGCTTTTTCATTTTGAGGATTATAAAGAGTTCTTTAAAGACGAAACGGATATAAGCGAAGGGGAAAAGTTCGATGTTATTATGGACCTTATGAAAAACGTAATGGAAGAAGTCGCACAGATGAACGGCATCAGAGGTTATATTGTGGATATAGACGGCACGACAACAATGCTTTTAAGCTTTGATGATGCCAGAGCCGGAAGTGCCGAGGATACCGCTTTGGAAATTGCACGGTTCGGCAGAGAATTTTTTGCAAGTCAGCTGAAAATTTATTTTAAGACAGCTTTAAGCGATCTACAAGCGGGAGTCGGGGGAATATCGCTTGCATATCACCAGGCGGTAAATATTATGGAATATAGTATGCCGCTGAAAAATGAATATGTTTTTTCGGCTAAGATTCTGCTTAAAAATCATGTGGAATATAGATATGATTTTGAAACCGAACAGAAGTTTATGAATTATATAAAGTCGGGAAGAACCGAAAGCGCCGAAAACGTAATCAATGATGTGTTTAAAAAACTTATAGAGGTAAATGCGTCAAATATGGAAACCCTGACAGTACAGATTTACGATATGATCGGCACACTGCTTAAAATCAAACAGGACTGCGGCTGTAACAGCATTGAAATTCCGACTAAATGGGATGATATAGGACAGCTCAAAGAAGCATTGAAAGAAAGCGTCCGTGAAATGTGTGAATTTTGTGCGGCAAGGGCAAATACTCAGATTAAAAACCAAGTGGAGGAGTATGTTTCAAAATATTATTTTGATGTAAATTTAGGCGTTTCGCAGATAGCCGAAGGCTTGCATATACATCGGTCATATCTTTCGACCATGTTTAAAAACCAGTCGGGAATGGGCGTGCTTGAATACATAAGCAGATACAGGCTCGAAAAAGCAAAGGAGCTTTTAAAAGAGGGAAAACTTACGATTGAGCAAGTATCGGCGGCAGTAGGCTATAACGAGCCGAGAACGCTTCAAAGAATATTTAAAAAATATGAGGGACTTACCCCTTTACAGTTCAGCAAGCTTCATAAAAACGAGGAGGAAAAATAAAATGCCAAATACGAAAAAAGATTTTCAGGAATATTTAAAGAAGATTATAGAGCCGGTTCTGCCTTATTATACCGAGAAAAAGGCAGGAATAAAGTGCGGTTCGTTCGGCGTGCATTACGGCGATGATACGGCAAAAATGGAGGGGTTTGCAAGAATCCTTTGGGGACTTGCTCCGTTTTTCGGCGGAGGCGGAGAATGGCGCGAGTTTGAAGAAACGTACATCTGTGGAATTGTAAACGGAACCGACCCCGAAAGTGACGAGTATTGGGGAACAATAACAGATTATGATCAAAAAATTGTAGAGACTGCGGCGCTGGGACTGGGTTTAATACTTGCTCCGCATAAAATATGGGATCCGCTGACGCAGAAACAGAGGAATAATCTTAAAATATGGCTTGAACAGGTAAATCATGTAAACAGTGTTGACAACAACTGGCTGTTTTTTGCGGTGCTTGTGAATTTGGGCTTTAAAAGTGTGGGTGTGCCGTATGATAAGGACAAAATCAAAAAATCTCTTGACAGAGTAAACCAATTTTATATCGGCAACGGTTGGTATAAAGACGGGGATACAGATCAGATAGATTATTATATTTCATTTGCGATACATTTTTACAGCCTTATTTATGCTAAGGTGATGGAAAACGATGATCCCGAAAACAGCAGGATTTTTAAAGAGAGAGCAAAACTTTTTGCAAAGGATTTTATATATTGGTTTACGGAAAACGGAGAAGCACTGGCATTTGGACGATCGCTTACATATCGTTTTGCACAGGTAAGTTTCTGGAGTGCCTGCGTGTTTGCCGGAGTTGAGCCTTTTCCTATGGACGTTATAAAGGGAATTATTTCGAGAAATTTAGAATGGTGGCTCAGTCAACCTATATTTGACAACAGTGGAGTGCTCACAGTCGGATATGCGTATCCTAATCTTTGCATGGCAGAGGAGTATAACGGATACGGCTCGCCGTACTGGGCGCTGAAAGCATTCTTAATTCTTGCGCTTGACGAGAATCATAAATTCTATAATGAACCCGCACAGCCGCTTCCGCCGCTTGAAAAGCTTCATATCATTCCGGAGGCACGTATGGTTATACAGAGAGTGAACGGTGATGCAGTTGCATTAACCGCCGGACAGTGGGCGGATTTTGAACCGCTTCAGGTTGCCGAGAAATATTCAAAGTTTGCTTATAGTGCAAAGTATGCTTTCAGCATAGCACGGTCATATTTTCATTTGGAAAGCTCCGGCAGTGATAATATGCTTGCTTTTGTAAAAAATAAAATCTGTTATGTCAGAAGAAAATGTCTTGATTACAAGATAAATCAAGACGGAACGGTATATTCAAAATGGTCCCCGTATGACGGAGTAACGGTAGAAACGTATATTACCCCTACCGACAGCGGACATATAAGAAAGCATATTGTGACATGTAATGAAGACTGCGAGGCATATGACTGTTCATTTGCAACTCCGCAGGGCAGTGAGAGCGGAAGTCTTTTGGGCGGCGGAGAAGAAGTAACGATACAATGCGCACCTAACACAAATCTTGCACATCCTCTGACAAGTATAAAAGCAATAAAATATGTTTTTAAAAAGGGAAAAAATGAAGTAAAGACAAATATAAAATATCCGCAGTATCTTTAATGTGACCCAATAAAGGCATAATTATAAAACTCTGAGAGCGTTGCATGCTCGCCGACAGTCATATAAGGAGATTTTTACGGACGTTTATGGATAGGTGTCTCAATGGACGATTTTATAAATGAAATTAACGACTATATTACTTG
>JABLTK010004947.1_pt1 | contig 14851 bp, 26 predicted proteins | sample 7160131 | NCBI WGS metagenome assembly JABLTK01 (sample SAMN14651221, study PRJNA627086) | human gut metagenome | isolation source: feces | host: Homo sapiens
ATCATCTTTGAATAGTCCTTCATATTCAATCATTCCATTTCGATCATACAATAATCCATATCCATTCTTCAATCCATCATAATAACAACCATAATACTTCTTCAAACCAATATCATTCCAATACTCAATTCCATAACATCTCTTCTTTCCTTCTATCAGATACCATTTCAATCCAGACCATTCGCGCCCTCAATTAAAAGGAAACGAACTAATAATAGAGTGCAATTTGATTGGTAGAACCAAATAGTCCTCCTTTTGGGCATTTGACTAAAAGGAAGGGTGGTGAGCTTAATAGCACAGTCAACATTTACTCGCTTTTGTTATATTGTTCGTTGTATTGCCAATTGCTATGTCGAGTCCATTTGGCACACGTGTTTTGCACAAAAAGGGGACACTCCGTGATTCCTTACACAAGCGAGCTACCGAGACGCTTACTAGGTATGTTTAATTTTGGTTGTTCATCCTTTTAGGGAAGGAATCGCTAATGCTGTACTTTGTCCTGATGATGTAGATTGTAATGAGTGGATTGCTGTTCATGGTAGGGAATAATCTACCTAATCAACTCATTTAGCTGTTGACTTTTATAACGATATCGCTATGCTTTATGGCGTTGTTCATGATGAGTGTACTGCAGAAACGTGCCCTTTCATGTCTGCTGGTGATAAGTGAGTGAGTTGTGTTTCGTCTTATTTCAAGTTTTGAATTTCTCTGGGTTGACAAGCAACGATATTGTAGGCCAACCCGATTGCCAGCAAAGATCTACATTGACTTTTTGCTAAATTGGCTAGTAAGTCAGTTGCAAGATGAATCTCTTTTTCCAATAGAAGAGTGTATGGATTTAATAGTCATGAATTGACTCGTAGCTGTTCCTTTTCCTCCCGATTTTAAAGAACGTGTTCAGAGCATTTTTCGTCGTATGTATCGAGTGTATGCACATATTTGGTGCAGGTACGAGATATTAGAACTTTCGAAAATAGTCATCATACTCTTCTAGTGAAATGTAAATGTGAGAACAACTTCCGTTTTTCTCTTAATCACTATCTCCATTTTGTTAACCAATTTCATCTAGTGCCAGCCAAAGAGATTCGTCCTTTATGTTTGCTTGTCAATGAATTGGCTCCCAAATTAGCCAGTATTTTAGTCTTTTGTGAATGAGTGATAGTTGTGACTGAGATGAATGCTATCGAAGAAGCAAAGCGTGAACAGCGACGACAGCATGTTCCTCCTACCTCCGCTTATCAGCAATTAGTAGCCCCTACTGCATCTCGTTCTATTGCCTTACCATCTGTACGTGTAGGAGCAAATCCAGTAGCTCCTGTAAGCAATCGGGTCAGTGCCTTCGTACCGTTTTCGCCACCACGAACAGAGGATCTCTTAAATGAAACTCCCGGGAACTCCGAGTCAACACGAGAATCTTCAATTTATTACTCGACTACAGATATTCCATCCAATACGAAGGGATCCAGTGAACTGGATGAAACTCCTGCGGAAGAACCGTTGCAATCTATGATAGGATCGAATAATGATGATGAGTATGAGGAAGATGATGAGCAGAGGAAGTCTTGTTCAATTGTTTGAATATTGTGTGTGGCATGTTTGAAATAAACACTCTTCTGTAATTGTTCACTAATGTGTCGATTTAGATAGAATCACATGGATACTGAAAAATTGAGACTACTTCTTTGGAGTGTGGCGAAAACGGCAATTAATACGATGACATCGCCCATTTTGATAATCACGACATATCGGGATTTTCTACAAATTAACATCTATCCTCACTTGTACATCTTCAGGAGGCCCTATTCAATTAATTCCTCACTTTATTGCTTACGTCTTGACGGGTCGTGAATAAACTTGCACTTATCACCACGACAGCACACGCCAATTTCGTAGTCACGACAATGGTAAAGATACTTCGGAGGATCATTGGCTTGATGCTCGAACGAGTGCTTTGATCCACGATCTGGAGTTCCATGATACTCTATATCACTATCCAAAGTAACAAGACCAGGATCGAAAGAATCCTCCTCACGAAATGGATCGTAAGCAACGAAAGTGCGGAAGGATGGTGAGTCGGAAAAGGCTAAATCGGAAACAGTTCGTCTCCATGAATGCGGATCTGTAGATGAAAGATTTCGATTATGTTCCGAAAATGATTCATAGGAAGAGGAATTAGCAAATCGATCAGAACAGATCGATGGAAGCACTTCAATAGATAATTCTGGAGTAGAAGCAGGAATAGTCATAGAACTTTCTGAATATGTATTGTATGCATCAAGTAATGTTAAAGGTTGATATGTAGAGAAGGAATCAGAAGAACCATAATCTCCCAGAGAAGAAGGAATACTACGGGATCCAAAATACCGGTAATCATCCAAATTCGGTACCGATAACGGTTCTGTTAGAGTAGAAACTCTCGGCAATGCAGATCGATGAGGAGCTGGATATCCTCCTGAATTTGTTCGTAGAGAAGTTTCCATACACAAGAATAAAGAAATGAACAACTATCAAACAAAGAATGGTGAAGTGGGGTTGTCCCCTGGGGATTGGTTGCTATTAGCGGAGATTCGAAACACTAAATCTTCGAGTTTTATCCGAAAACTACCTAGAATAACACCTTCTAGTATCAGAGATAATCATTTCTAATAACACTCTCGAAATAACTATAACAAACAAACTACACTATACAACAATAACATCAGGATCTTCAAATCCATTGAAACGAGCCGAATAATTGCTGCATCGATATCCAACACCTTCATACTTCAGCCAATCACCGATCTGTAACTCGGGAAGAGCAAAACTATCACCCAAATTATCAATTGAATCACAAGTGGGTCCGAAAATAGTACTTGTAAAGACTTCACGATGATCATCCAAAGACTGCTCGACACTCACAGGAACTGGAGTAAGCACCTCATCAGCAATATGAGCATTGAAGAATGAGCAGTAAACACCGTTATCAGTGTAATATAGAATACGCGACTCTGAACCATTCGTCTTATACTTCTTTCCAATGATATGAGTATATATTGTATAGGTAGGAGCAATGAAGAAACGAGAACCATCGACCAAAATAGGAACCTTTTCTGCCAATTCCTTCAATGAAGAAAAGGATGAGAGAGATTCGGAATCAGATCGCTTGGCGAGTTCTTGAATACCTTCTCCAATAATATACACAGAATCCAAATGAACGGTAGATGTGTTGAAAAGAGAACGAATCAAAGAGATAATCGTAGCAGCCTGCTTATACGTTGGGCACATGAAAAGAAGAGAAGACAACTAGGAATCATAAAAGAAATGATCAAATACATTAACGCCTCGCTCCTGGGCAGCAACTAAAGAATGAACTACTTCGCTGGCAGGACATCCCGAATCGTAAACTGCATCGGTAGCTCCTACACGAAGAATAAAATGAACAGTCGGGAGAACTTTTGAGTACACTTCAGTATCTTCCAGACTTTCAACAGCTATTGCACTAATTCCATACTTGCTGAGAGATGCAACATATTCTTCAGTTGTGTTCGAGCTCAGATCAATAACCGCCAACTTACTTCTATCAAGGCCGTCCACAACCTGATCAAAGTAGACCTTCTCGTTGTAATAGAATGGGAAACCACAGTTCTGTAACTCCATTAAGAGTTCCTTTTGGGAAGTTGCGACAAGATCAATCATGGGCTTTACAGCACCAAACTGTCTCTTCCAAGCTTCGGCTTGCTCGGAAATCACTCTGGTATGGACAACAAAAAAACTCTACGTATAACTCTTAAGATCCATCTCGACCTTTGTCTTGTTAGCCACAAGAGTTGCATCGCTCATAGTTCCAAAGACTGGGTTCGATTTCAAAGTATTTATCTCACTTGTACCACATAATCAGTAGTATCTTGATAATCAAAGTATTTCCACAACTATCACTAAACGTGCAACTCTTCGTTTTGTTGATTTCTATGATTTCTCATCCATTCATATCACGGATCCTAGAGGAGTACGCAACCGTACTATCAAAGAATAGAAGTACTATTACCATTTTCCGAAATAGAATGAATTGGTTTGCAATAGAATAGTAATCACGCTACTATAGGACTTATCACACAAGTACTAACAGATGATGTCGCTGAGTTTTGAAAAGTTGTTTCAAAAAGCACGAAAAGATGTTCACAAGTGCTATCCTACGGTTTCCAATGTTCCTAATTACGAAGATCGAACACACGAGATTATCGTAGAATTCCCGCGGCAACATGTCATCTTCAAATCCCGTTTCTGTGTATTGATCGTTTATTTTGTAGGATTTTTTAGTTTGCTTGAAACGGGTAGATACCATGAACGGAAGAGACCAACCTACTCCTTCCTTCCCTCTGGGAATTGAACAAAACTGTGGGATGTCTTCTGAAGGATATGATCTGATAGTCATTCCTATGCAAGCGAATCCGTATTTTATTGCCTATCCACCACAATTCGTCCAGCCTCAATGGAAGAAGTTGTTTGTGGGTCAGATTCCTAAGACAATGAATGAACAAGATGTAATTCAAATCTTTTCAGATTCATTTTTCATTCAGAATGCATACATCATCAAAGACCGAAATACGCATGAGCACAAAGGTAAAGGAACTGGAATTTTGATAATTGAAGGTTGTGCATTCATCTTCGTGGATCCAAGCGTATCCGATGCATTGATTGAAAAGTATCATAACAAATACAAATGTGATGGTGTAAGGAATGATAGGAGCATGTGTTACATAGATGGCCAATGCGTTGCAGGTGAAATATGCTAACACAGCTAGTCAGTATCACAAAGATCATCCATTTTCTGCTGAACCCAAAGCAAATGAGTTTGTGCCTCAGGATGCTCAAAATCCTCTTCCTATGATGCCAGTTTTTGTTATTTTGTAGTTTAATGGTAGATGTATACATTTCCATTCTATTCTTTCTATCCTTCCAACATGATGATGAATTATCCTTCAGTTTCTTCGACTTCCGTTATTTCTGGCTATTTTTTGTATAATCATTAGATTGGATCTGAGATGGAGTCTGGAGTTCCTCGTGATTCAACTCCTGTTCAATATTACTATCAGCCAGTTTTTAACGGAGTTCAGCCTGAAACGGGAACTGAATGTATTCAAACTGATTGTACTGAACAATAGATCCAACCCAATCCAATACGCCAATAGTACCAGAATCGAAGCCAGTGGAGAAAGCTAATTCCCATACGAATTTTTCTTCTAATAGTAACCTATTTGTATATAACTTCTCTCCTACGTTTTCAGATTCTGATTTGCTTAAGATGTTTTCACCCTTTGGAACAGTGATTAGTGCCAAAGTGAGATTTGATGAAGATGTTGAGATTAGGTAATTCGAGATCGAACCACTGGAGCTAGTAAGGGATATGGATTTGTAAATTTTCGTGATGCAAGAGAGGCAGAGAAGGCTATTGCTGCTATGAATGGAAAGAAAGTGGATGGACGAGAATTGACTGTGCAGATAAAAAAGGTTAAGAAGCATTGAAGTGTTTGTTGAGAATCATAAGGAGAGTGTGTGATCATTTGATATGGTCTACTTGCATATACTATGAACAAACAATGTACTCATTTAATATTATCAGTTTAAATTCATTTGCGTTCTCACGCACATTCTCGAAAGGACTTTGTAACAGATAGTTCAATACTTTTGATCTCATTTCTATAGGGAATCCGTCACCCACCAGATTCACCAGTTCACTCACATTTGTCATCACAACACGATTCCGCACATACCGTGTGCACAACGATAAACATACTTCACAAAGAGTTCGATACAAGTTTGAACTCAACTCACTTGTACAACTCAAACATACAATCACTGTCTTCAAGGCTGCTATCAACTCATTTCGTTTGTTGTCAACTGACTGACATAAAATAATGATGAATTCTGGAATCACCATTTTCACTCCGATTTCAGTACTCAGAATGGAAACGAGTTTGTGGCGAGCATAATCACTAATCACAGGAGTAATTCCACCCACAAGAAACACCAGTCCCTTGCAGAAATCATGAATAAATATAGAATTGCATAAATTGTCGAAAACTGCGTCAATAATAGCAGTCTGCGAATAGTTGATGGGATTGGTGATCGATGGAGGAAATGCTTGAATAACCGCGGATATGAATGATGATTGTGTGAAGAGAGGATCCGCCAGAATGAACAGAGTCTCGGCAGTTCTCATTCGCACAGCTGAATTCTGTTCTGACAGGACAGAAAGTAGTGAGTGAGTGATTATAGTAAGAAGGGAGAGAGTGGATTCATTGAGTGATTGTGAATTGGAATTCGCAAGGCATGAAATGGGTTCAATGGATTGAGACTGATCGGAAAAGATGAGATGGCCTACTGTGAATGGGAAATACGTGAGTTGAGTTGATGAGACTATTGCCATTCCTAATGAATCTTTCATAACTCTCATATGATTCAGAGAAGGAATAGGTGATTTAACAGGAATCGAATCATCCCTCTGAGTCATAGGATGAGGAATGATTCGATAGTCCAGAACTCCTTTCAAGCAGTGCAACAGTTGTTGACACTTCATCAAACTCCTAATTCGAATCCTTGAACCAACATCACCTTCATGAGTCACCTTATATGTAGTTAGTCCTCGTAAGATCAGCTTTAAACCTGTATTGATCATTCCCGCGGTTATACAACAATAGTCGCACACAGATTCTATCATAGACTCCTTCTGATTCTGATTTATTTGATCATACCATGAAATATCAACATGTCCAGAACACAACTCGGAATACAATTCCATGATAGTCAGATTCGGACCTTTTTTTGGAATTACAGGAATATGATTCTCTTTCAGACAATCAATCACACTGCGAATCGCATAAGGACGATATGTATCACTTCGCAATAGTCGTGGAGGAAAATCCAGCAATTTTGGGAATTCCTTGATTATGTCAGATTTCTGGAATAACTGAATCTTGAGTATCTTTTGATACTCAACACATGCACTGATGAATTCCAGCTTAATTTTGTAGATATCAGGTTTTAGTCCATCCTTTTCTGGAATGGCAAAAACATAAGCAATTTTTTCCATTACCAAAATCCTCTCTTCTTCTGTAATCTTCACAGTAGCAGCGATAAATGATAGAATGAATCTGGTGAGAAGAGAGACATGGTGAAACGAACATGTCTGAAACAGAAGAGAATGAAATTCAGAATGAATGAGAGAAGGATTGATGATTGTGAAATGAGGAAGAGAAAGGAGGAGGGAGTGAATGACAGAAGAAGCGAATGAAGAAGAGAAGAGAAGAGAATGAAGAAGAGATTGAGTGAAGTCTTGTAGAGAAGGAAGTAGAGAGAGAGATGGGAGAGAATATGAGAATCTGGAGAAGGTGAGTGAGAGTAAGATGGAATGAATGAGTGAATGAGTGGATAAGATGAATGAGAGTGAGTTGCATGAGAATGAATGAGATGATTGAATGAGACTACATGAGAATGAGAGAGTGAATGATAGCATAAACAACACTTCACTTACATCATAGTCAGTCCTATCACATTACGATCATTCACATACTCATTAAACTGATCCTTCTCAATTCCCCATACATTCCTTCCAATTCCTTCTTGTACCACAGCAGCAGCAGCTCTCCGAGTATTAACGACTTCATCAGTAAGGGTGATACGTAATAACAAATGAAGTGATTCAAATGAGATTAAAGAACGTAAGAATGAAGGAGAATAATAATGAATCAAACACCATAATGAATAACAGAATGATTCACATACAGAAGAATTCTCTCTGAATCATTAGGTTTTATCATCATTCTCACTTATCATACTCATTTCTTAACAAATCTTTAATGAATTCAATCTCCTTCTTTAACCAATCATTCAGCTCTTTTTCTGTTAAGCCTTTCTCTCGTAACAAACATGCTAACAGAGTAAACATACTCTTAGCATCCTGACGAGAAAGATAAGAATTCAAAATTGAAGTGATATAACCTTCAATTTATACAAAACAATACATATACTCATTATCGACTCTCTTTCTGTTATGGTCAAAATCGAGATGATTTTTGCAGTATATGAAATTGCCTTTATTTGGATATTCAGAGACTGAATTATGATAGTATTTGAATACATACATCATTCAAACAATCATTCATTAGCACTTCACATGCTTTTGAAATGATATCTTGTGTTTCTTCATTACACATACATTCCCTCCATTTCTGCATTAATTCCACATCCTTCTCCCTCACATACATTTTTGTTCTATGAATAATTAGGAACATATTAAACAACATAGCATCGATTCCATTCGAAGTATAACTCAAATTAACACATTTCGAGCAAATCCGGAAGAACAGCTTCAGCATTAATATATGTAACCTAAAACTAATTTGAACACTATCTGAAGTTAGCAGATCCGTTACTGGAGCCACATATTTCCAACAATCGACAAACAAGTCATTATCTACATATTCTGCAAATTCATTCACAAATAGAAATAGATTGATGGCTTTTTGCTCTTTACCATCCGTTAACTCGCCAACCACCGTTTCTACACTCGATTCCAAGAAGGCAATCATCAATGCTTTTGGATAGAATTGACGACTTAGTAGAATGGAAAGGAAGTGAGCAGCCACTTCACCAACAGGATCTAGATTTTGTATGCAAGATTGAGCTGCATTGGTGAGAGAATTCATCAACTCAATATGAGCAGACTCGGATTCATCAAACTGATATGGATTCAGAAACACAAGCGACACCCAGTAGAACAGGATGAAACGAACTTTCCAGGGTGATTCTGTATTTGTCGATTCAATAAGTACATGAGTTAACGGATAGAAAAGACTTAGGTCATTCGAGAAGAACACGCCTGCATACTTCTTTCCACGTATACGGACAACGGAATACAAAATATTACAAAGAAAATCGAAACTACGATCTTGAGAGGGATCAAGAAGGGATGTCTATGCAATTACCATAAAATCATTCTTTTGACCTTCAGTTCTTCCATAATCTGCGGCATGTAGGGCTTTAGAAGACTATCCAACAAGAATGGCTTCGGAAGATATACAGCAATCTAATATTTTATTAGTAGCAATAATAGTTAACAGTCTGATCAAATGTGGATTCAATACGTTCAAGGAGTTGAACATCACTGTTTCGAGCTCCTTCCACAACATTCTTTAACAGATTCTCCAACGCTGACTCATCCTTAGTCACAACAACGAGATGTTCAACTCGTGCTGACATTTCTATCTTCAACAAACAACACACATCTTATTTCCGAAACTGTTGAAATTGTTTCTCTAATGCTGCAGCACGAGCTGCTCGTGACGCAAAACAAATGTCATTCTCACTTTTCGCTTCTTCTTTCATTGGACTCTTTCGCTCCACTAATGGAGTAAAAGGTATCGACTGTTTGGTAGAAATAGTACTTGTCAACATACTTCGTGTCAATTCCGAATTGATCACATGAGGTCTTTCTCGGATCCCTGCAGTTTCTAGTGTATTGAAGTTGAATCGATTCGACTGTGAGCCATCTGCATTCTCATTCTGAATCAAATTCTCTTGAACTGCATCCTTCGATAAATCTAGTTTTGCTTGCGAATGAGCGTGAACTGCCAATCCCACAGTAAAACAATTCCCTGCATCCATATGAATGAATGTCTCATCTTCATTCATTTCAATCTCAATGGGATCGAATCTTGGAGTATTTGTGGAATCACCTAATTCCCCACAATAATTAGTTCCCCAAGCAAATGCACGTCCTGTAATAGTCGAGAAAGCGATACAGTGTGAAATACCACAAACCACATCGGTGATGTGATGCGCTGTTAATGATGGGAGAAGAACAGGACACTAATTCAAAAGAACCATTTACCGCCTACTGCTGGCTTCGTATCTTCCGGTTGGGCTTTCATCCAATAGACTTCGCGTTTCCCGCGGGAATGGGTCAAAAACTGAAATTGAGTCAAATATAACGATCCTACAACAGCAAAACGAGATCCAGCAGCAATTTTTTCTACATTCTCAAGTGCAAGAAGATGAGGAGAAAGATACTGTTCATTCATGGGAAGACCTGAATCTTCGTGAATTTCGAGTTGTCCTGTGGATAGGACAGTATGGCGATCCGTCAGAAAGAGTGAGAAGGATTCTCCAGCGGCGATATCAATGATTGTATGATTGAGAAGAGATTGAATGATGATGGGTGAAAACTGGAAATGAGAAAATAAAAAGTATTTTGCACATAATCAACTGAATGAACAAGTCCAAGTTGACCATAGTATCCATTTCCACAAGCATACACACAACCTGAAGAAGAGAGAAAAAGAGAATGAGACTGTCCACAAGCAATCTAGTGGAGACGGAACACACATGTCCCCTACCTTCTGAATGTCACGATGGCAAATCTTCTGGAGGAGAGTTGGCTGGTCACATTGTTCACATTCTAATCCCATTCCTAATTGGCCATAGATTCCATTACCCCACATCCACACTCCTCCTTCTCCATCTACAAGACCACTGTGACTACCTCCACAGGATACACTACGACAAGGGAGAGCTATTGATAGAATAGCAAACGGAGCTTCACCAGAGAGTGTGGTGGTACTTCCTAACTGACCTTTCTGATTGTCGCCCCAAGTGAATACAGTACCACTGTCACACACACACACAACATGACTGCTGCCTGTTGCAATCCAGCGTGGTGAAACGAGAGGAAGAGAAATTGGCTGATACACACAAGATTCCGACATTTGAAAATTCACTTGTCCTGAAGTATTGATTCCCCAAGCATATAGAGTCAATTCCCGCGGTTTACCGATTGAACTAACAGAGAGCTCAGAATCCATCTGGAATTGAGGAATCTCCCTAGGATGAGAACAAGTTGATAGTGGAGGAGAAACAGGTTCGTCATCCGAATTGCTATCGATAGCTTCTGGTTTGGTAAGAGTGGAAGGAAGGGTATGACGTTGTGCGGAGAGGAAATCAATTGGATTCGTTTCTTTCTAATTATGAGAAGAAGTCTTAAAAACAACAAGATCACTGACTAATGACATTCCACGAGAAGAAGCTCCCTTCAATTCTATCAACCAACTAGAAACTGTTGCCGAATCAGCAAAACGAAATTCATACTTCAAATGAAACACAGAACAGATACCTACAATTCTATGGGTAGATATGGAAATGACTGTTTCAGACTTTTGAGAAATCAGAGCATTTGTTAGATCAATAACGTTGAGAGGAAAGTTGGCCGATCCACGACACTTACTGATTGGATGACGAAATACAAGTAGTCGACATCCAACAATCATCAGATAACGATTTGCCCAAATTCGACGACCTTGCTTTTCACTAATCCCATCTTTGAAACTAGAATAAACAAGAAGTGCAACTTGTACACTGAAAAATACCAGTTCGTAATAAATATGTCCCGATTTCGGAGTAAACCTACAAATCAACAGAATCTGGATTATTAAACAATTCAATGCATTCACAATGATGGAACAAGTACGTCCATTGATAGCATTCAAATGCTGAGGAAGATTTGTACTAAACAATAAACTCATTCGGTTCTCCTACTTTTTGTAGTAGATAGTTAGCAACTCAGGCTTGCAAACATTCTGAACAAATCCACAGATTTGGCTGAGCGGAACCGATTGAATCTACAGTACATCAACTCCCTATTGATACAGGCACTCCCTTCTCGCATCGATTCAAAACAGTGCCGTCATTTACAGTGAGTGTTATCTACACTTGACACAAAACTGAACACTCACATCCACTTGACTAGCATCAGATAATACACCAAACGAAATGAAGTTGCTGAGACCTACGTCTGTGAGCATTTCAAGGGAATAAGTAACCCATTGTTCAGTTGATTCGCTCAAAGTCACGTGATGAGAGTGGATGACCAAACATCGAAAAACAAACATAGAGGCAACTAAGCAAAACAAAAATTATACTTCACTAAGAGCACAACTACCGATGATCAACTCCTTTCACACACACACCTTACAGAAGATTCTTTACGGCTCGTGCACAACCGTGACCGCAACATTCGATGACGCTTCACTCGATAACAGATTTTGTTATCTAGTACCTTCAATTCTTTGTAGTCGACCTTCTCGCCCAATTTGGAAGCAACTGCAAACTGTTTCCTCAGCATTGCTCGCTTTTTGCGCAACTGACGAATATCACTTTCTAAATGACGCAGCTTGATTTCTTCTTCACTCAGATATTCTTCTTCTTTAAAGTTGTGATCATGCATGTGATATTCAGTACACACATAATCTACAGTGAATACACATCCACTAAATTACCTATCCGACCTCGACGAGTAAATAGGATGGAAAAAGGACATCTATTCCCCTTATTACAGACACCACGTATGTAATCTCCATGAGAACGAACACTTAGACAACTGGATCCTCTATCGAGATAGTGAAGATATTTACAGACTGAAGGACGATCTGTAAAGCATATCCTATCCTTCACTTCAAAAAACGTATCAAGAGAACAAGCATCATGTAAACATTGTAGCAGTTCGCTTAAGGACTCTTCCATCAGTTCAAATATCCACTACATACTCACTCCCTGTATCCGAAAGTTGATGTCGGCGAAATTGTTTTGTAGGAGTCGCTCTACTTCTTCTTTCTCCTTGACCGATTCAGCCATGACTCCTTTGTATGTATGGAGAAGGCGATAGTGACAAAAACACGACTTATTTTCGATCTCAAAATACAGGCGATATTCACTGTTTGCAGAAAGAAGATGAAGCGTTTTGGTTTATGTGGACAATTGATTGGTCATCGAGATGCAGTAAAATGAAAATGGAATCACTTAGTACTAGGTGAGATGTTGCGTGTTTTTAGATAATACTGCATCTCAATACTTTGCTGCAACGGGAGGTCAAGTAGAATGTAGTTTTATACTATTAGCTTGTAGGATAATTCGATTATGCTTTGGAAACGTGCGGCTGATGGATTTGAAGCGAAGACTATACACCACAGTTGTTGGATTACATGTCTCTTAGCATTAAAAGGAGGTATATATGAAGACACTATGTGATTGGAAGGTGGCTTCGTTTCTGGTGGATATGATGGTGTAATTCGTATATATAACAAGGAAGGCGAGATTATAACGGATCTTTCAGGTCATTCTTCGGGGATCACTTCTCTCTCTCATGGTCCGAATCATACTATTATCTCTGGTTCTTGGGATGGCTCGTTTCGAGTAGACTTAGTCATCCCTTTTTATTTAGATTTGGTCATTGGATTTTGTTACTGAGATTGAGAAGCATATGGGATTAGAGAATTCTGTATCGGCTATTGCTCTAACTGAAAATCGATTCGTTGCAACCTCTTCAGGTCTACAAATCGATAATACTGTGACTGCTTACGCAGTTCGTATTTATGATCACGGTGAGTGTATAAAACGTTTCAGTTGTCATTATGCTAGTATTCGTTGTTCTGCTGTTTGCAATCGAGGTAGGATGCTGAGATGGGTCCTTATCAACCAGTTCCTCAGGAGGATAACTTGCAGTATCCCGATCAAGTCATTGGATTTGTTACAGGTGCAAATGACGGAAAACTGGCTGCTTATGATATTGATGGAAATCCACTCTACTTCTGCGAAACTCCTCCAAATGTAGAATTTGCTATCTGGTTTGATACTAGGCTGAAGAAAAATATCCGTTTATTCTTCGTGTGAAGTCCATTGGAAGTGATTGGCATTTAAGTTGTTCGGATGATGATTGTATGAGAATATGGCAGAGAGCAGATCTATTTCAGGAGATCAAACATCCGAATTGTGTTTGGGATGTTGATTTCAAAGGTATTTTCGGAGATGAGAAAAATGGAAGTAATTTTGGAAATAGTCAAAATAGACACTATTATTTATTAACAGCCTGTGGTGATGGAGTGAGTGAAGAAGAAGTATATGATCGATAGACTGTTCGAATATGGAGTGATGATGAACTGGATTTGGTGACTGAGAGCGAACGAGTGATGGATTGAATGAATGAATGATAAATAGAAGGATTATGAGAGATTGTGTAGTTCTCGAGAATCACGGATTGGTGAGTGAGTGAGAATGATGAATTTGAGTCTAGAGGATCAAGTGTGGATGTGAGTACTCTGCCTACTTATGAGAATCGATTTGAATATACAGGTTAGAGAGGAATGAGAGATATGAGAGATAGGAAAGAAGGATGGAGAGATTCGATTGTTTCAGAAGCAGGGTATGGGATATGCCTATCGATGGAGTGTGAGGATGAGAGATGAGAATCAGAGATAGATGGAAAGTGGAACATGGATTGAGATTGGACAGGTGATGGGAGAGAAACCTGTGGTAGGTTCATGAGTGTATTGCCATGATCATAGTCACTTCCTATCGAGATTGAGACTCCATCAGGCATCCAGACTCTCACGCTCGAGTATCTTCCAACCCAGAATCCCTATGAGGTGGCTCAAGATTTCATTGATAAACATCAAGTCCGTTTTTGGAATTCCTATTATTGTAGCTAAATCAGGATTATCTTGATGAGATTGCTCAGTACATCTTACGGAACCGCGGAACACGTACACAAACTATACAGAGCAATGGCTCGACATTGGAAGGATTTTCGCCAAAATGTAGGAATCCAATATGATACCGATTTCTAGTATTTCCAGATAATCAGTTGATTATGCATACGAAATTAAACAAAAATGGAATTGTCAAAAAACTGACCGAATTCAATGTATCACTTCAGAACACTTCTTCTCGTGTATTCACTGATGAGGAGATTCTTGCTATTTCTGCTCTTGTAGACAGAATTTCAGAATTCCAGAATACCGGCGGATTATTGTCGGATCAAGAATTA
>JABLTK010137266.1_pt1 | contig 14840 bp, 13 predicted proteins | sample 7160131 | NCBI WGS metagenome assembly JABLTK01 (sample SAMN14651221, study PRJNA627086) | human gut metagenome | isolation source: feces | host: Homo sapiens
AATTGTGATAGCCATTTTCATGAATTACACACCTTACATTTGTACACTTTTAATAGATATTACATCTAATATTAGTTCATTTTTCTGCTACTTAGGTCAAGACTTATTTAATAAAGAAATATCGTTCGTAACATTTACAAGTGAACTAAATTCTTCGCTTTCTAGTTCTTTCAATATGTTTTCTATAGATCGGCATTTTATCTAGCACACTTTCTATATCTTCATTTTCTCTAGTGATAAATTTTGCTTTACGATATATCTTTTTAAAATTGCTTATTATACTTTCACCTTTTTGCGTCCTATGTCTTATAAATGTTCCAACTTCCGGCTTTTTCAAATCATGGATAAAAAGTTTCATTTCTTTATTGTTTCTTCAAATCATTGTTTCTATTATTTTGATTATCCCATTTGCAATAATGAAAGATAATACCACTTCGTATTTCAATAAGTTACTTCTTATCGGAACTATAATTGCATTATCAAAATCAAATCAATTTATTAAAGAATTTATGGGCGGAATAGGAATAAATGCAGATTTTAAGTCTGGACTTTCGTGTATAAAGCCAACGCTTTTAAATTAAGATTCAGGAGTTTACCAATTAATGAAAAAATATATATTCCCTATAAATTATGACTACTCATGGAAGTGGTTAGGAATAATCGAATATCGTCTTTTGCTACCAATAGGCATTTTAGGAGCAATTATTTTTGGAATAATATCACTTTTTAGTCTATCATTCTTACAAAAACTAGGAATTTTTATAACTATCTTTATCCCATTAATTCTATTTATAAATACTTCATTTAATCATGAACCATCATACATCTTTTTATACAGTGTAATACTTCATAAATTAACATCAAAAAAATATATACAAAAGTAAGTGTTTATGGACGTATAGTTAGGTGCGAAGTCCCCCCCAAAAATAAAAATAACCAACCAATTCTTCTATTTTACTAATTTGGTTTAGAAGGTCCCTAGACCAAATTATAATCAGATCCTTTCTGATTTTTTAATTAAACTTCGCATCTAGCTATGCGCCCATAAAAAATAATTTGATTACATAACGTTTTTCAAAAAACTTTATCCAACATCTTTCTCAAAAATCATTGCAAAAAATCGAAAAAACATTTATATTTAACTTGGAGGGATTTTAGATGAATTTTGAAAAAAACTGGTCAACATTATTTGAAGATATAAATATTCCAGAACTTTTTGTATCCAACCATTTGACAAACGCAAATGGTGATTATGTAAAATTGTATTTATATTGTATGTTTATCAGTAAACATAACGGAGATATTTCTCCTTTAGATTTGTCTAAAAAACTGTCTTTATCACTCTCAACCGTAGAACAAGGTTTAAAGTATTGGGAAGAAAATGGGGTAATGACTCGAAAGCAAAAAAACTATATATTAAATGATTTAAAACAGCAAGAAATTGGCAAGCTATACACTCCTAAACTTACTTCTTTGCCAGAAGATGCTGTTAAGAATACATCAAAAAATGTTCAAAGAACAAAAATAATAAATGCAATCAACAGCATGTTCTTCCAAGGTGTTATGTCACCAACATGGTACACTGATATTGATACTTTATTTGCAAAATATAAATTTGAAGAAGACGTAGTTTATTCTTTGTTTCAATACTGTTTTGATAGACAAGCTTTGCACAGGAAATATCTTTTCACAGTTGCTGATGCATGGGCTCAAAGCGGTATCGTAACAATGGAAGACGTCGACAACTATTACAGTCAATTCGAAAAGACTAACCAAATGAAAAAATCAATTGGCAAGAAATTAGGATTTGTTAGAAATCTATCTGAATACGAAGAAGCTTATGTTAATAAATGGGTGAACGATTTCAATTATCCTTTAGACATAATCGAAATCGCACTTAAGAAAACAACTTCAAAAACAAATCCAAGTTTTGATTATATAGATAAAATATTGACAGATTGGCACGAAAGAAAATTAAATTCTGTTTCCGACATCAATGAATTTTTGAAAACTCAAAGAGAGAAGCAAAAAGAATTTAAACAACTTGATTTAACATCAGCTCAATCAGGTAAAACAATTCAGAAATACCATAATAATGTAAATTCTCAATTAACAGATTTAAGTCAATTTTATGCCAACTAATGAAAGGAGTTTTAAATGTTTGCGAGTTCAATCAAACGCATAGAACGTGAATACGAATACAAAAGAAACAAAGCAAACAATCTTTACATTGCTGAAAAAAAATCATTATACGAAAAAAATCCAAGACTTACAGAGATTGATTTAAAAATCGCAAAACTAGGTATTCAGGCTGCAAAACTTTCTTTGTCTGAAGATAAGGATAGCAAAGAAATCGCTAAGAAAAACTTGGAAAAAGAAATTGCTCTATGCCAACAAGAAAAGCAAGAAATATTAAATAATCTAAACACTAAGCTAGAACCAAAATATTCTTGTTCAAAATGTAAGGATACTGGATATATCAGCACACCTTCAGGCGATAAAATGTGCAATTGCATGAAACAAGAATTGCTAAACGAAGCTTATAATAATTCTAATATGTACAACCTTCAAAAAGAAAATTTTAAGGCATTCGATTTTTCCATGTTTTCTACAGTTGCAAATCAACAATTATATAAATCAACTTTGTCACCACGTGAAAACATTGAAAAAATTGTAGAAATCTCGAAAAAATTTATTGACAACTTTGAAAAAGATGACGAAAAAAATCTGTTGTTCACTGGAACCACCGGTGCTGGCAAAACATTTCTTTCAAGTTGCATAGCAAATGAAATTCTAAAAAAGGGTTACACTGTACTTTATCAAACAGCACCCATTTTACTAGATAGCATATTTGATTATAAGTACAGCAACAAGAGTTCCGACTCTAAAGCTTTATACGATAATTTCTTTAATGTTAATCTTTTAATAATAGATGATTTAGGTACAGAAAATCTAACCGCTGCAAAATTTGCGGAATTATTTACTATATTAAACTCACGTCTTATAACACCGAAAACAAAAACAATTATCTCTACTAACCTATCGTTAGAAGATTTAAGCAAAATCTACGATTCACGTATTCTTTCAAGAATCATTGGAAACTTTAACATATGTAGATTTTTTGGTGAGGACTTGCGTTTCAAAAAATAATTTATAGTCATTTCTCAACTAAGACACTTGATTATAACCTTAAATAATAACCATCCATCTAGTTACATAACTAGATGGATTTTAATATATAAAACTACACATACAACAAAAGCCTCAGAAACTTTCGTTTCTAAGGCTTTTTATTATATTTAATTCTTATTAATATTCTGCCTTTGGTATATAATCAACTAGTGGCGGTATGCTATCATATATCAAATATGAACCTTCTTCTGTAGTAGTGCTTGCAGGTGCCGTCATCCATTTATCTGATGATACAGACTTGCAAGAAACAGAGAATGTAACTTTTGTATTTTGTGCTATAACAACATCTTCGTCCACAAATAATTCTGCAGTACATGTTAATTTATCATCTGAATATTTATATTTTATTTTATCTCCACCGTATCCACATATTGTTGCTTCCACATTAGATATCATTCTGTCCGCTTTTATTATTAATTGAATTGTTTCACCATCTGTTACAAAATGACTGTCAGGCCATTCTTTATTCTTTAATATTACACTTTCTAATAATGGCTCCTCGCCTGTTGCAATTTCGCAACCACATTTTTTACATTTATGCGTTCCATCATCTTCGTGCAATTCATATTTTATCTTTTTATATCCACATATTTTGCAAACATATTCATGATAGTGATCATCTATGCAAATATACTCACATTCATGAAGTGACGTCTCGCTGTGTTTACATACTTTACATTCTTTTACATGCTCTGTATCTGATATTGATTTCCATTGAGTCGTACATTTCTCATAATTTCTTCCATCCGTTGGCCAACCACATTTTGAACATCCACTATAATGGTACCATTCTCCATCGCCGCTCTTATAGAATGAATAATTATTTAAGTCCGTATGTCTTTCATATCCACCTTTCATTCCACATCTTTTACAGTCCTTGCTATAGTGGAATTCATCATCAATAGGTTCATATGCTTTTCCTTCGTACAAATGTCCTAATGCCGCTTGTGCAACATATCCACAAATTAAACATTTTTTATCTTGCGTACAAGTTGCCTCTGGAATATTGAAATTATGTATATGTCCATCATCAGGTATTATGTCAACATCTCCACTTATCCCAGTTATACCTTGCACATCATTTATATCTATAAGAAAAACCGCACCAGTATAATAATCAACCAAAGCAACCTTTGCACTCTCATCGCTTTCTTTATCGAAAACATCAATGTAATCAGATGAGCCCTTTACTCCTAATTTTTCAGCCGCCTTTGTATCAACTATATACCACAAACCTCTATCAAATAGTATCTCTCCATTGTCTTTTATACTTGGCACATATTTATTTAATATTTCTTGAAAACTGTTTGCATCTGTTATCTGATAACCAACTCTCGGATATTCTGGAGAATTCACTGTATGGTTGTTTTCCCTTTTCGTTACTGCACTAGACAAAACTTCTTTAAAATATTTCTCATCCGCTTTTTTAGTTTCAGTAAGATATCTATATCCAAAACTAATCGCCATTGTTGAAAGCAAAATTATTGAGGCTATCATTACAACAAGCGATGCCATTGTAATACCTTTAGAATCTTTCACGAAATTTCACCCCTTTAAATTGTGTATATGTATACAATTTAATTCTACTACAAATAAATTTTGCATGCAACATATAAAATATTACAAAATTTTCAAAGGTAATTGACAAGTTTTTATTTAAATTTTCAACATAGTTTGACTTTTCTATTTTACTAAAAACTGCGACACAGCCAATTTAAATGGAATATTTTTAATCATTCCTTATTATTTCAAACATTCCACCAATCTTTTCTTTCACATACCCGCTCTATCTCCATAAATGTCAGTTTAGAATTTAACACTTGTACTGGAATAGCTAATTCGAGTGATATCTGATTCACATTCTTAGGCTTTTTCTTTATACAATTATAAATATTGACATATTCTGTGGGAATATCGATTGCTTTGTTCTCTTCCCTTTTAATCTTCTTAAATTTTATTTCATCATATTCTTTTAGAACGTCTTCGCATTCAAGTATCGCTTTTGCACCCTGAACTAATAATTTATTATTTCCTTTGAAATTTTCATTATATCTATCGCCTGGAACAGTAAACAGTTTTTTCTTTAAGTTCATTGCCACTTTTGCAGTACTAATAGAACCACTCTTTTCACTTGCTTCAATAACTATTACACCCGAACTTAAGGCTGCAATTATTCTGTTTCGATTGACAAAATTAGGTTTTAGCGGTGGTGTATTCGGTTCACACTCACTTATTACTAATCCATTATTATCAACTATTTTTTCAAATAATTCTTTATTGCACTTTGGATATAATTCGTTAAATCCACTTCCAAGCACCGCTATCGTCTTCCCACTTGAATTTAATGTTCCTTTATGCGCAGCTGTGTCTATTCCAATTGCCAAACCACTAATGGTAGTAATACCTAACTTTGCGAAATTTTCAGCCAATCTTGTTGCTAGGTTCGAGCTTTCTTCTTCACATTTTCTTGCACCTACGATTGCTAATAAAAACTCATTTAACAGTGCAATATTTCCAATAGCATATAATTTTTCAGGAGGATTTTTTAATTCAAATAGATTTTTAGGATAATTTTTATCTTGAATTGTTATAACTTGTATTTCTTTATTTAAAAACATAACTTTATCCTCCCTATTCCATTTCAAAATCGTAATCTTCCTCGAAGATTTGGAATTTATCTTTAAATGGTCTATCTTGCACACTATTTTTTATATGATTAACAAAAATTTTTTCGTCTTTGAAATAAACTTCTATAACATCTATTCGGCAAAAAGCATTTTCTAATTTATTTATTATTAAATAAAATTCTGCAACATGATATATATGTCTTTTCTTTCTCCTATCTACAGCTTCACTTGGACTTCCATATTTTTTTTGGCATCTTGTTTTTACTTCAATAAAAACAATTTCATTTTTGTCTTTCGCAATTATATCTATCTCGCCCATTTTATTTCTATAATTTTTCTCAATTATTTCGTACCCAAGTTTTTTCACATAATCGCATGCTACTTCTTCACCAACTCTCCCTGTTTCATGCCTTCTATACAAATTCTCACCTCATTTTATGTATTTTTTATCTAATGACCTATACTGTATAGCCTCACATATATGCTCAGTTTTTATATTCTTTGAATTTTCCAAATCCGCAATAGTTCTTGAAACCTTAAGAATTCTCCCATATGCTCTTGCACTAAGTCCTAACTTTTTAAAGGCCTGTTCTAATATTCTTTTTCCTTCGTCATCCAATTTACAGAACTCTTCTAGCATTATAGGTGTAAGTTCCGAGTTTGAAAAAATACCATAAGTTTTATAACGTTCTCTTTGTATATTTCTTGCTTCATTTACTCTTTTCTTTATTGTTTCCGAAGTCTCGCACTCTGATGTGCTATTTAGCTTATCATACTTTACAGGCGACACCTCTATCTGAATATCGATTCTATCCAATAAAGGTCCGCTTATTTTGCTCATGTATTTCGAAATTTGACCTTCACTACATGTACATCTTTTTTCTTTCGAGCCATAATAACCACATGGGCAAGGGTTCATGCTAGCAATAAACATGAAATTGCATGGATACGTTAATGTGCAACTTGCTCTACTCACTGTTATTTGACGATCCTCTAGTGGTCCCCTCATAACCTCTAATGTATTCCTATTGAATTCAGGTAGTTCATCTAAAAACAAAACTCCATGATGAGCCAAACTCATTTCACCAGGTTTAGGTATTCTACCTCCACCAGTAAGAGCAACGCCAGATACAGTATGATGTGGTGATCTAAACGGTCTTGTTGTTACAAGTGGACTATCAACTGGCAACACGCCTGCTATGCTATGTATTTTTGTAATTTCTAATGCCTCTTTAAAATTTAAATCTGGAAGTATTGTTGGGATTCTTCTTGCCAGCATTGTTTTACCAGAACCGAGGGCTGCCTATTAATAAACAATTATGTGCTCCGGCTGCTGATATTTCAAGTGCACGTTTTACATATTCTTGTCCTTTTACTTCTGAAAAGTCAATTTTATGATTATTTAATTTATTAAATATTTCATCTGTATTTGTAGAAAATTTTTCAATCAACTTTTCACCATTTAAATGCTCTATTACCTCGCTCAACGATTTAGCAGGATATACTTCTATACCATCAACAATGCCAGCTTCAAGTCTATTTTCGTATGGAATAACAACTTTTTTTATTCCCAAATTACAGGCCTCTATGCACATTGGTAATATTCCGTTTACTCTGTTTAAATTTCCATCTAATGATAATTCACCAATAAATACTGTATCGTCTAGCACTTGTCTTTCAATCACTTCCATTGACATTAATATTCCAATAGCGATTGGCAAATCGAATGATGGTCCTTCTTTCTTAGCATATGCCGGCGCCAAATTTACAACTATTTTTCTACTCTTAAATTCTATGCCTGAATTTTGTATTGCTGCTTTTACTCTTTCTTTAGATTCTCTGACACTAGTATCAGGCAAACCAACAACTTCCCACGCTGGTAGCCCTCCGCTAATATCGACTTGAACATCGACAAAATAGCCATCAACTCCCATTAATGACATACTCTTAACTTTAGATAACATATTTCCTCCATTTTGAATATATTTGCTAGATTTAGCAAGAAAATAAATAATAAGATTTCTAAATTATAATATGTTGGCAAATTACCAACTAACATTTTTGAATTGTTTTTGATTTTATAAAAAGCGGGAAAGTGAGAATACTTTCCCGCCTCTTTCTTTAACTTTTAATTTTCTATATAACCCACATCATATTTGCTAACCCATATCCCAGTCAATTCAATTCCATTATCTTCAAATGCTTTTAGCACATTTTCGCCTGCAGATTTATCTTTAAAATAATCATCTGTTAATTTGCTATATACTATCTTCATTTCGCCGTTAATTAAACCTCTAGAATATCTCGGTATCCAAACAAACATGCTTCCTTCTTTTGTTACTTTTTTACCTTCTAATTCACTTATCGAAGCTTTTCTAACAGCTTCGTTTGTCATTCCTTCTACTTCAATCTCATCTAGTAGCATTACATTCGCCCATTGGTTTCCTATTGCACCATCTGCAGTACTTGTTGTTGAAGCATAATCATACCAATCTCCATCATCTGCGTTGGTAATAACCCAGTTTGTACCAACACGTTTTACAGGTATCATTCCATCTATTACATATGGTTTATTAACACCTTTTTCTTCATCATACCTATTAGAAGTATGTGAAGTGTTTCCACCTCCAATAGCATCTCTTAGTTCGTCCGCCGTATAATACTTATTGCCCTCATAATATATTGGAGCAAGTGAAACAACTTCATTTGTCGCATAATTTACAAGATATTTTCTTCTTACCTTTTCCAAATTTAACGCTTTTGAACTATCCGAATCTATCAAGTACCAACCATCCGCAGTAGAATATTTTTTATTTACTTCTACCCTTTCATCTCCAGAATTCTGCTCAACTACAGTCTCAAATTCTCCGCTTTCACCAATAAGCTTGTACGTATCTGAATTAAGTCTATTGAAAAGTGCTCTCTGAGCTACAGCATCGCTCACATCAAAAATTTCGTTATAATCCATAGTATTTTCCGTTTCATCAACATTTTCTCTGAGTCCGTTATATATGCTTATACTGGCCAATATAATTATAATGACAATCGTAATTACAAGAGATATAAGTGATATACCATCTTTTTTCTTCATTTGCAAACCTCCCTTTGATTAAGGTTATTTATCTTCTCCCTCATCAGGTGAAATTTTGGCTATGCTTACAACTTTGCCGCCATCATTTGTCTTCATAAGTGTAACACCTTGTGTAGATCTTCCCAGTACACTAATGTTTGGAACTTCAAGTCTTATTATTATTCCCTTATCTGTGATAAGCATTACATCATCTTCATCTTTTACAACTTTAATTCCAACAACCTTACCTGTTTTTGGTGTTATTTTGTATGTAATTACACCTTTTCCAGCTCTTGTTTGAACTCTATACTCACTTAGCTCTGTTCTCTTACCAAAACCGTTTTCTGTAATTGTTAGAAGATATGCTTTTTCATCGTATATAGGTTCCATACCAACAACATAATCATCAGGATCTAATCTAATTCCTATTACACCTTGAGAAACTCTTCCTACTGGTTTTACATCGCTTTCTGCAAACGTTATCGACATTCCTTCATGAGTAACCATTACAACATTTCTCTCACCATCTGTAAGTCTAACATCTATTAGTTCATCATCTTCTTTTAATGTTATTGCTTGTAGACCTGTTTTTCTAGCAGTATTATATTCCATTAGTTTTGTTTTCTTTATAATTCCATTACGTGTTGCCATTAATAAATATTGTCCATCAACAAATGTTTCAACAGGAATTACTGCTGTTATTTTTTCATCGCCATCTAGTTGTAATAAGTTTACGATTGCTGTACCCTTAGCTGTTCTGCCAGCCTCTGGAACTTCGTATCCTTTCATTCTATACATCTTACCTTTATTTGTGAAGAACATTATTGTGTTATGCGTTGATGTAATAAATAATTGCTCAACAAAGTCTTCTTCTCTTGTTTGGATTCCCGTAATGCCTTTTCCACCTCTTCTTTGTGCACGATATGTATCAACTGGCATTCTCTTTATATATCCAAAGTGAGTTAAAGCAACAACTGTTGTTTCTTCTTTTATCAAATCTTCTGTTTCGATTTCGCCCTCTGCTGCGATTATTTGAGTTCTTCTCTCATCGCCATACTTATTTTTTACTTCGATTAATTCATCTTTAACAATATCGCATACTAGTTTTTCGCTAGCAAGTATTGCTCTATATCTTTCGATTTGTTTCATTAACTCGTTATATTCTTCTTCTATCTTTTCTCTTTGTAATCCTGATAATGTTTTTAATCTCATTTCTAGAATTGCATTTGCTTGTATTTCAGAAAGGTTAAACCTTTTCATAAGTCTTTCAGCCGCATCGTCATACGCTGCTCTTATTATTGCAATTACTTCATCTATAAAATCAAGCGCAATTTTTAATCCTTCTAAAATATGTGCTCTAGCTAAAGCTTTGTCTAAGTCAAATTGCGTTCTTCTAACAATTACATTTTTTCTGTGTTCAATGTAGCATTCTAGCATTTGTCTAAGTGTTAATATCTTAGGCTTATTATCTACAAGTGCTAACATGATAGCACCAAATGTATCTTGCATTTGTGTGTTTTTAAATAATTGATTTAGAACGATTTGAGGATTTGCATCTCTCTTTAATTCTATAACAATTCTCATACCTTCACGGTCCGATTCATCTCTTAAATCTGAGATACCATCTAGTCTTTTATCTTTAACTAAATCTGCAATGTTTTCTATTAATCTTGCTTTGTTTACTTGATACGGTAACTCTGTAACTATTATTCTATATCTACCATTACCATGCTCTTCAATTTCTGTTTTTGCTCTTACTGTTATCTTTCCACGACCTGTTGTATATGCACTTCTAATACCATCTCTTCCAACTATTATTGCACCTGTTGGAAAATCTGGTCCTTTTATTTCTGCCATCAATTCTTCATCTGTTACGTTGTCTTCATCTATAAGTCTAACTATCGCATTTGCAACCTCACATAGGTTATGTGGTGGCACATTAGTTGCCATACCAACAGCAATACCTGATGAACCATTTACTAAAAGGTTTGGTATTTTGGCTGGTAATACAGTTGGCTCTTGTAACTTTTCATCATAGTTTGGCATAAAGTCAACCGTGTTTTTATCAATATCAGCAAGCATTTCAACTGCAAGCTTTGGCATTTTTGCTTCTGTGTACCTCATGGCAGCTGGACTATCTCCATCGACACTACCGAAGTTACCATGTCCATTTACTAACATATATCTAAGCGAAAAATCTTGTGCCATTCTTACTAAAGCATCATAAATTGAAGCATCACCATGTGGGTGATATTTACCCATAACTTCTCCGACGATGTAGGCTGACTTTCTGAATGGTTTATCTGGTGTTAAACCAAGTCCATCCATAGAGTATAAGATTCTTCTATGAACTGGTTTTAAACCATCTCTAACATCTGGAAGTGCTCTTGAAACAATAACACTCATTGCGTAGTCAATATATGATTTTTTCATTTCTTTTTCTATTTCTACGTTAATAATCTTTTTTGCATTTTCTTCCATTTTTCTTCTCCTATCTTTAGTCAAATTACACTTAAATTATACTAAAATGAGATTTCAAATGCAAGTAAAAAAGCCTTATTTCCGTATGTTTTGTTATTATTTATACTAGGTTTTTATTTACATTAATTAAGTTTTTTAATGGGATTTTAGTAGCCTTGAATTATAATCGGAAAATAGCCACTATACAAAAGAATTTATTTCAATATTTACATGAAACTAGATGTTTTATGCACAATTGTTTAGTTTGTTAATCAGGTCATTCTCATCCTTAGTTAATTGTTCATTTCCTTTATTTTGCCACAATGAGTACTTATCTAAAACATTTTGAGCCATAGAAATGGTTTCTCTTATAGGCAATATTGTATTCATGTCCTTCTTAATTGCTTCTGCAGTCTTTTTTATATTCTTAGCATCGTTAATTTTTAATGCTTCTCCAAATTTCTGACAATTTGAACTTATTCTATTAATAACTTTTGTCTGTCTATTCATCACTTCATATTTTTGCGAATCTACTGTTTTATCGATTACAGTATTTTTAACAGTCTTTATAACCGTTTTAACTGTTGAAGGCAAAACAACTATCCCATCTACTGCAACATCGCTAGTCTTTTTCAAAGCCTCCTTCAAGTTTCCGTCCATAGCTGCATTCCACGCTGTTTTCATGTCATTGAAAGTGGAAAAATTAATATTGAACTTTTTCTTTAAAAAAGCTTTAAGAGTGGCTTCTATTGCTGTTTTTATCGTTTTTGAAAAGCTCCCTTTGCTTATTTTCTCCCATATAGGGCTTTCGACATTTATCTTTTCTACTTCCTTTTCAATGTTCTTTTTTAAAGTTTCCGATATTCCGTCTATTGTTCTATCTAATGCCACATTATCCTTTTCAACGCTGATTTCTTCGTCTAATTCATTATTTTTTCTGACATCTAAAAATTGTTCACTCCTCATGTCCTTTTCATTTAACATTGATTCTAATATATTCATCTTATCCTCCTTAATAATCTAATTTCTTTACTCTATTGGCTAAAAATAGTAGTAACCACATACTTATGAAATTCCAATATAGTATTAAATTTCCTATAATGCTTTCTTGCATAATTAAATAATTTTCACGATTGTTTTTTATGTTAGTTATGTATATAAAAAAATCTAAAAATATCAAAATGAACAGTACAAGTCTCGCACTTTTTGTTTCTTCAATTCTATTATTCTTTTCAGTTTGTATCTCAACAATTGTTTGATAGCTCTTGCTAATTAATTCTGTAAAATTTCCTCCATATAAGTAGCAGTGTTCGACATTTGTAAGAAAATCTTTAAAAACTTCAATCTTTATTTTTTCTTTCATATTTTCTATCGCTTTTTCAAACTTAATGCCACTATTTACTTCAATCAAAAATGTATCTATTCGTTTTTGTAACGGTTCGATTGTTTCAACTTGTTCAAAAGCAAAAATTATATCATTTGATATATTAGTATAATTCTTTAATTGCAATAAAAAATTAGGAAATACTTTTTCTATTTTCTTTATTCTATATTCAGCAATATAGTTTATAATACTCATCGGAATAAACAAACTAGGAATAGCAACTATTATTGACAATGAAATTATTTTAAAGAATTGAAACGAAACAGAATACGTGATTAAAAATATAATAATAGAAATTATTATAACCATTATAGGATTCACTAGTATTCCGCTCTTAAACCCAGCCTTATCCAATTTTATATTTATGTTTCTAATAACATTAAAATTATTTTTCAATTTTATTTTTTTATTCTTTTCATAATACTTTATTAATTCATCATAATACTTTTCGTTTTTCTCTTTTACATACTTGTTCATTTTTGATAGCAAGTTATTTTCAACAAATTGTTCCACAACTAAATATGCTATAAATGTCATCAAACAAAACCAAATAATACTCTTTAACATATTGCCTCCTTTCCCAAACCACACAAATTATTCTCTATTTCTTCTTTGTATAACTCTATCTTTTTCTGTGCCTTTCCTACTGGTTCATTTATTTTTTTGAATTTTCCTGTCGATTTTCCATTTTCATATTTCAAAGTTTCAAATTCAAACAATTTATTATATTTAACATCATCATTTTCTTCATCGTAAAGCACTTCCGTTATTTCATGCACTTTAAAATTTCTCATAAAGACAACAATATCTAATGAATTCGCCAAAAGCTTTCTCAAGTATTTATCCGCATATGTTTGTGCACTAATATCTCTCTTCATCAATGTAACTAGTCTATCTATCGTACTTAAACTATCGTCTGCATGCACAGTTGCGTAGCCTCTGTGTCCTGTTGAAACTGCATCAAAAAACATCATTGCTTCTGCACCTTTCAACTCACCTATAACAATAACATCATTGGACATTACTAGCGAATGGGCTGTTAATTTTTCTAAAGTTATGTTTTTGTCTTCATTTCTGTTTTTCAATATTTCTCTTTGAATAATGTTAGGGTGCGTGCTATATAATTCTGCCGTTTCTTCATTTGCTGTAATTGACAGGTTTTCAGGTATTCTATTTACTAGGTTTCTCATAAGAGTTGTTTTTCCACTCCCTCCTTTTCCACTTATAACAATGTTACATCCAGCAATCATAGCCTTGTTTAAAAAGTTATATATTTTAGCATCCATCATTTCAGCATTAGAAATAAAGAGTTCCTCTAATGTTTGATTCATTTCAGGTCTATGTATTCTTATTACTAAATTTGGCGAGTCTACATTAACAGGCTCAATTCCCGCCTCTATTCTCAAATTGTTATTTCTATCGCTAACAACTACTATTGGGGTTTCAGTTGTTATTTTCCCGTTATTCTTTAAGACGCAATACCTTACAAAATTTAAAAAATCTTCTTTGTTTTGAAAAGAATCTTTTGTTTTTTGCCAACTTCCTTTTTTCTTGATAAATATGTTATCAAATCTATTTACCCTTATATCCGACACTTCTTTATCGTCTACATATTTTTGAAGTATATAATAACCAAACAATCTATCTAGTATATTTTTTATTGTCGTTTCTGTATTCATGTCTGAATATTCTTTATATACTTTCTCTCTAACAATATTCTCGACAAATTTTCTATTAATTTCAATGTCGCTTAAATATTCGGCATAGTTTTTTATAAGAAAAGAAATTATATCGCTTATAACATCTCCATTTGAAATTTTATTCTCTCCATCTTCATTTTTTATTGTTTTTAACGGATTAATTAGCATCGCTTACCACCTCTTTTTTATTTACAATTCTTCTGTCTATCATTTCTAAAATATTATCTTTGCTCGCTTTTATTTTTTGCATCAATGTTGTTTTAGGGACAAACTTAACATTTTCCAAAATCCTTTCATATGCAATTTCAGAATTTTCATCTCCATTCTTTATCTTTCCTATAACGCTGTAACTTTCCAAAATCTTTTCGATTAATTTGAAATCCATAAGTCCTCTTATGGTTACAGGA
>JABLTK010054447.1_pt1 | contig 14782 bp, 9 predicted proteins | sample 7160131 | NCBI WGS metagenome assembly JABLTK01 (sample SAMN14651221, study PRJNA627086) | human gut metagenome | isolation source: feces | host: Homo sapiens
GCTTGAGAGTACTTGTAGAATGCGGGGTGAAACTATGAAAGACAAATCTAAAAAATCAACCTATTCCACAACCTTTGGTATTGACCCAAAATTCTTTCCCCGACTTCGCAGCGAGAAAAAAAGAGGCAAGTTTTTCAACTCACCTCTCATTTATCTCAACCCTCTGGCGAAGTCGATGGATTGAACTACGCTTGCGCTTGCCCTGCGGGTTTTTGCCTTCGGCAAAAATTCTTTCCCCCGACTTCGCAGCGAGAAAATGAAAAAAGCCCGAACTTTCGTTCGAGCTTTTTTATCTCAACCCTCTGGCGTCCCCACGGGGATTCGAACCCCGGTTCTTGGAATGAAAATCCAATGTCCTAGACCGGGCTAGACGATAGGGACTCTCCAAAGAATTTTTGAAGCGTTCACTTCATACTAAATACATACACTTGGCAAGCCTTTTTTTTGAATATTTAAAAAAATTTGTCCACTCAGACTAAAATCTTAAATTTTTTCTCCTTCTCCAATGTTCCACAATTAGCTTTATCATAAAAGTGCCTTTATTATTTCTTGCGAAATACCCCATATTAATAAAAATATTCACGTTTCTTATGCCACAAGACTCCCCAAAAAATCAAATCGCTAAACTTCGAGCACAAATCGCCGAACACGAACGCCTGTACCGTATCGAAAACGCACCGGTAATCTCCGACGACGACTTCGATCTCCTCGTAAGGCAATTAAAAGAACTCGAAGCAAAATATCCACAATACGCCGATGAATCCTCCCCCTCGCGCATTGTCGGAAACGACCTGTCAGGGGCATTTGTGGCTGTCGAGCATCTCTCCCCAATGAAAAGCCTCGACAACGTTTTTAATTCTTCGGAACTCGAAGAATTTGATTCTCGCCTGCATAAAACTCTCGGTCTCGGGGGAGATTTTATGTATTGCGTGGAGCCAAAAATCGACGGCGCGGGCATTTCCGCAGTCTATGAAAACGGTAAACTTGTGCGCCTTTTGACAAGGGGCGACGGCACTAAGGGCGACGACATTACGCGCAATGCGTTCGTCCTTAGAAATCTACCCATGCGGCTAACCGGCACAAACGTTCCCTCCCTGCTTGAAATACGCGGCGAGGCTTATATGACACGCGCGGAATTTGACAGGCTTTCCGCCGCCGCAATATCAAAAAACTCGGAAGCCCAGAACTCAATTCCAGACAACAGCCGAAAATCTCCTTACGCCAACCCTCGCAATCTCGCGGCGGGAACATTGAAGCTGCTTGACAAAAACGTCCTCGAACAAAGGAATCTTCAAGTGATTTTCTACTCCTTTGGCGCCGTGGAAGGATTTACACTCCGCCGCCAGTCGGAACTTGCAGAAATATTGCGGAATTGGGGGTTGCCATCATTCTCATGGACCAAGCTTGCCCAGGGCCCGCATGGGGCGTTTGAACGCATTTGCGAATTGGAAGAAGTCCGGGCTGATTTCCCATATAACACAGACGGCGCCGTCGTCAAACTTGACGATTGTTCTCTTTATCCGCGTGCCGGTATGACTTCCCATGCCCCGAGATGGGCTGTCGCATGGAAATATCGCGCCGAAAGAGCCAACACTAAGCTAAAATCCATAACCCTGCAAGTTGGGCGCACAGGCGCAGTTACCCCTGTCGCAGAACTGGAACCGGTTTTTATATCGGGAACAACTGTATCGCGTGCAACTTTGCACAATGCAGACAACATTTCAGAAAAAGACATTCGCGTCGGCGATACCGTTGTTATTGAAAAAGCCGGAGAAATAATACCGGCAGTTCTCGAAGTCGTAAAAGAACTCCGCCCGCAGTCGGCTGTGCCGTACGAATTTCCTCAAAACTGCCCGGAATGCGGCTCGCGCCTGGTGAGGTACGGCGCAATTTACAGATGCCCAAATTTGTCCTGCCCCAGCCAAGTCCGCGGTAGAATTGCACACTTTGCATCGCGCTCGTGCATGGATATTCAGGGGCTCGGTATTTCGGCGGTAGACAAAGTTGTGGAAACTCTCGGCGTTAAAGATCCTGCTGACCTATATAAGTTAACCCTCGGCGACTTGCTAAGACTCGAAAATTTCAAAGAAAAGAGTGCGGGCAACTTGTTGTCGTCGATAGAGGCGTCTAAAAACCGCGAACTTTGGAGGTTGATTTTTGCGCTCGGCATACTAGAAATCGGCGAGCAGTTTGCAAAGGATCTCGCGCGCAAATACGGAACGCTCGACGCTCTCATGGAGGCTCCGCTCGAAGACTTGGAAAGCAATCAAGGCTTCGGTTCGCGCTCAAAAAAGAAAGATGCGGATTCTTCAGGTGGCTCTGTCCGAGCCTTATCTATACGCGCGTTCTTTGACGACCCAAATAACAGGGCTCTCATTGAAAGATTGCGTGCGGCAGGCTTAAATTTCGGCTCAAAGTCGCCTTCAAATGTCTCTGCAGGCTCTCTCCCACTTTCGGGAAAAATCTTCGTATTTACGGGGACTTTACAGAGCATGGGGAGAGCAAAGGCAAAGGAAATTGTGGAGAGCCTTGGCGGGCGCTCGGCGTCCGACGTCTCTAAATCTACCGACTTTCTTGTTTCCGACGGCAAAATAGACGGCTCCAAGGCTGCCAAGGCCCGCGAATACGGCACGCGTGTGCTTTCGGAGAATGAATTCCTAAAAATGGTGGAAGACGCGCGCGAAAAACTGTCGTTTTCAGCCGATGAAAACGGCACTTCCGCCGAATCTGCCATTCCTGGGAAAAACCCTTCTGAAATCCTGTCTACTGGGGCAAAATCTGCCCAGCCGCGAGAAAGTACTAAGGAGGATTCTAATATCCATGAACGCGTCAATCTTCCGACAAGCAATCCTGACGCTTCGGTGGGGAGAAAATCTATGCCATCGGAAACGCAGGAAAAATCCGAAGCGCATTCTTTTGCGCGCAGTTCTAAAAAATTGGAGGACGGAAAAGTTTCTGATTGCGAATCAGACAGCCAGCTTGGGTTGGCATTGCATTCCGAAAGCGGAAGGGCGGGGCAGAATGCGGACGGATTATCAGACCGCAATATTAAGGAATCTGCCGGCGAATCTACTCCAAAAAAACCGGGGAAACACAAGAATGTTCCCCCGGAGTGCGGACAAATGTCGCTTGGAATATAGGGCTTTTTGATACAGCTCTAATTTATTTGGTTGTTAGATGTGTAGAACTTAAGCCTTGCCGTAATTCGGTAGGTAATCCGCATTTAAATGCGGCGTCTGTATGCGGCAAGTGCAAGAGCAATTATCCCTATTACTGCTGCGGCCTCGTAGGGTTCCGGCACGCTTACAGTCAGCATGAGATTGCTTCCGTTTACCCATTCGAGCTCGCTTGTGTAGCCGTCTTTTAGTGTCAGATTCTTTATCTCGATGTCGTCGGAAATTATGTCGCTAAAACCTTCGCCGAGGGAGTCTGCCGATATTAATATATATTCTCCGGCTCCTATATTTGCGTAGTTTATAAAGTCGAATACTACTTTATCGAGGTGTTGGAATTCTCCCGCAATTTCCACAAGCGGAGTGTTTTCTATTAAAGCCTGGTCGGGTATATAGACAGTCAGGGTTCCAGTGGTATCTGCATTTAAATAGCTCCCAAAGTTTATGGATTTTGCATATATTTCGAGATTGCCTCTGTTTTTTATTCCTGTATTTGCCATTTTCACAGAATCAAAATAACCGTCTTTATTTGAGGCGTCTCCTATTATTGTAGTTCCATTTTCAAACTTTGCCTCTGCGTTGATTCGAAATGAAAAAGTACTTTGTGCGGCATTGGCATCGCGCACAAAAGATACAGTGCCGTACCCTATACTATGAAAAGAGTTGGTGTGGTATAGGAATTCTTCGTCTTGGCTATCGGACGAACCAAATGTCACGGTAGCGGTCCCGGAGTATTTAAAAAATGTATGAGGTTGCCCGCTCGCGGAGAGCGAGTTTTTCAAAATTAGGTTTTGGGGAGATGTGTATAAGGTTGATTCCCCATTGTCATTTGTATAGTTTATGTCTCCATAGGCAAACCACTTGCTCCAATCTATTGTTTGCATCGACTGCAATGGAACACCTGTTCCGGAAATATCTATCTTATTATTTGCCCCCCCATAGACTTGTCGATTCTTTGCCATCCTTGCTAAATGTATAGTAGTTTGAGGGATCCGACATATCGTTTGTTCCGGAGGGCGCGAAGTCAGTGCCTCCTAAGAATACGTTAAAATATGTGTCTTGGGCAACCGATATGCTGGTTGCGAAAATTAACGCGCAAAGGATTTTTAATATTTTTGATTTCATGATATTTTAATTATCGTAGTTTGCTTTTTTATTCTCTTTTCAAACATGTAGTTGTCAACAGTTTTTATGTGCGGCGGCGACATTACCAAGTTATCCCCTGTGGAGAATCGTTGCGGACTTTTATTTCGACTCCCGGTGTTTTAGGTTCTTTTAGGCTTATTGTGCCTATTTTATAGCGCTTGTGTCCGTCGGAGTTTTCGAGGGGCAGTTCGTAAATGGGGGTTCCGTCGCGCTTGCCGACAGAAATGTAAACGCTGTATTCGCCAGCGGGGGTTGCAGGCGTCACAGGGCCTGCATAAAATTCGGCTCCGTTGCGTTTTTCCATTTTTAGAGTAAATTCATTAAAAAATTCTGCGGGAGTCTTAAACCCTATCCTGAATTTGCCTTTGCTTTCTACATATTTTGGCGAGCCTTTGGCGGATACAGGCAAGTCTTTGACATTTAGCGATTCGTCCACCATGACTGCGATTATCCCACCCTTGTTGTCTTTTATTGTAAGCGCGGGGAAGCCTCCTTTGTAGCACGGCGCGACTCCCAAATTTGCCCACTTGAACTCCACGGGAAATTCTTCGCCGATTTCCATTGAGGTCGGGAATTTTATTTCGGCGGGAAATAGCCGATACCCGAGGCGCTTATTGATTTCACCCACAAATTCAGCGTTTTCCTTTAAAAACTGTTCGGGCCACCAATGGATTGACATGTAGCTTGCATGGTATTGCTCGACGGAATCCGCGAGTTTTTTGCCGTTCCAGGCTCCTCTTGCCTTTGATAGCCCGTAGTGCTCGTGCTCCAGCACGACCGGCATTTTTTCCCAAAAAAGGCCTGCCATTTTTTCGTGGTACCACGATTTCTTCTTTTGGCTTGGAACGTCAACGAGAATACTGTCGTCGCGCAAAGACACCCCTTGCGATAGTGCGTAGTCGGTCGCGGGGAAGTGCGGCCCGGGCGCGTTCGAGCCTGCGACGTCGTCGCTTATTACCAGTTGCGTCTTTTTAAAGTGTTTTTTGAATATGTCTATGTGTTTTTTTGCCACAGCAAAGCTCTCTTTGGCATTGAGCTTTTTTGTGAAGCCTGTATGCCCTTCGCCCCATATGCCGAAAGAGCCGATGTCAATGAAGGCGACATTCGGATTGCCGTCGTACCTTTCGGCGAGCTTGCCGACCATGCGGTCGAGATATTTTAGGAAAATTGGGTCGAGATAGTCGGGTTCCCAACATGGGCCGTCGGGTACGGGGCCTTTTCGTATGTGGAATTGAGTTCCCTTTGCGCCTTTGTCTTTTACCCACTTGGGTGTCGCCCACGGAATCCAATGTTCCGTGCATGTTATTCTTATTGCGATTTGTTTGCCCTTGTCTATGAATCTCTGGGCGGGGGTGTCGAGCACTCCAAAGTTGAATTTGCCTTCTTCGGGCTCTATGAACGCCCATGGAAGCCTCATATATATGACCGATGTCCCCGGAAACCATTCGAGCGTGTCGGATGGTTCGAGAAAATATCCGTAATTTCCGGTTCTGCATGAATAGAAATATGCGCACCAGCCCATGTCGGGATTTATTAACGCCTTCCCATTGTCGGTCGGTCGGTAAAATTCGTAGATTGTAGATTCCGCAAATGCTATGGACGATAAAAATATTGCCGCAAGAAAAGATATAACTCTCATATAAAAATATGATATATTCACTTATAAAAAAGTCAATTTGAAATCTGGATTCTTACGTATGTGAACTTTCCCTGCGAATTTTTGAATAAAATGGATAAATTTTAGCGCGAACAAAAAAAGCTCCCATGATAGGAGCTTTTTATTGTCTTTAAAGCAATCGCGGAAATATCTGTTGAAAAATTTCTTTCCTAATGCGGGCTGGCGGAGTTTTTTTTTATTTATGCCGTTTCAATCCATATCAATGCTAAGCATTGGCTAAAAAAGGCGCGAGGCAATATTTTTTTATCCCCACCGCTTCATTCTATCGCGATAGCCGTTAGAAATGATGTGGACTATGGCGTTTTTTATGGATTGCAGCGCATTATTTGCGCAGACTACTTTTATATGCGGCAAGGAGCAACGCGGCCGCGCCTATAAATAGCGCAACTTCCGAGGGTTCGGGGATTGTTCCGTAAAGCGCGATATTAAGCCCGTATGCAGTCGATAAAATCTCGTAATCTATGCCGCTCAGTTCAGCTCCGTTATAGATTAGGTTGGCTTCGTATTTTGATACGTCGCCGAATGCTTCTACGCCAGAAAGCAAGAGAGTGTATTCGTCGCCTTCAAATGTCATGTCAGACGCGAAGTCCGACAAGTCAACTTCAAATACGTACTTTGCGTCTTCGCCGCCTATTTGCTTTATTCCTGTTGCGGATTCAAGCATTGTGTGGTTGATTGCCAGTTTTATTTCGCCGCCTTCCCAGTCTATTCCGCGCACCGAGAGAGTCCCGCCGACGCCCGCGTCGTCTCTTGTGGCGACTGCCAACGCTCCTCCTTCAAGCTTGACGCGCGAGAGTTCAACGTCACCTGCTGTGGATACGGCAAGAGTCCCATTTTTTATTATTGTCCCGACAGAATCCAGATCATTCCTATGCCACACGCCACCTGTCGATGTTGAAACTTGGCGGATAGTCTGGGTGGCGTTTTCTGCGCCGTCCATTATCACGGTTATTTTTGCGAGTTTTAAACCCGAGTTCCAGTCGTCCATCAATACGCCTTTGAAAGATGCGTCTGACGTATTTGTGAAAACGAGAGTCGTGCCGCCTTCAATATTGTCGCCAAAATTATTTCTTACAGTTCCTATGCCGTCTATTCCGTTTACCAAAATTACGCCCGACTTGTAATTGGCACTGGCGGAAGCTTGGTTATTTATATACCATAGGGTAGTATTTTGGTCGTTTGGATTAGTCGGTACTGCACCGTTTAGGGTCACGCGCCCGATATCTGCCGATATTGAGTTATCGGTGGCTGAATTATAAAAATAGTCGTTGCCGTTATTGTTGAAAGAAGTCGAGAATATTGTGGAAGTTGATACGGGGGTCTCGGAATCCGCGCCGATTGATACTTCGCCCAACGTAATTTTTGAGAATGTAGAAAGTTTGTCCTCAGTGCCTGCATATACCGTCACTTTGCCCACTTTAATAGATGTATATGGAGTGGTATTGCTTGAAGTTGAGGCTCGCACATTCGTAGTTGTTTTGAAAATAATCTCTTCTATATCCGGTGTATCGCCGTCTTTTAGGTATTTTACTTCAACCTCATTTACGGCATCGGTATTTGTGTTAGAATCGAATATAAATGTGTGGCCCTTTAACCATTCATGCGAACCGCCCGAGCCTCCTTTGGGCGACCAAGAGTTTGGGTCGTCTAGCGAATAGTACGTTTCTTTGCCTACATAATTATAAACTTCAGCAAAAGTGAGGGGTGAAGCGGAGAGCGCCAGAATTGAGCAAATTATACTCTGAGCGAACGTTTTTTTCATTTGCATTTATAATAAAATTTCAGATTAAAATTTGTCTATAATGGGTTGAATAAAATGTCAAGTTTATATGTGTGTTTATATTATGATATTTTGAGGAAATATAAAATGATGCAAATTGTGAAAAACTTATTTTAACGTGCAAAAATATAGTTTGCATGCCAAAATGGAAGGCAGAGGCGAAATCCGCTGTTTTTGCAAAAAATATAGGCGCTTAATGCGGCGGTTGCGGTAAAGTCCGCCAAGTCTGCTTACGCGGAAAGCTGCGATAAAAAAGAAGGCAAGATTAAGTCTCCGAAGATAAAGAAAATATTTTCTTTAAAAATTAGCCGCCCAGAAAAAAATGTTTTATCCCGCCTTAAAGTAGAAGGCGACCCCCGCAAAAAAGTACAATCCGAAGGATATTCTTGCGCCTATAAAAATTATCCGATAGCCCCGCGGCGCGAGCATGCGAATGCCGCAGATTCCGCCGCGCGCTCGGAGGCTGCCTCAATACTTGCGCCCCCGAGTATCGCCGACACAAACCCCGCCGTAAATGCGTCGCCGGCTCCAACCGTGTCGACAACTTCAACAGGTTTTGGGAATCCCCTTAGTGGATTCCTCCCGCGCCCGTATATAATATGCCCGTCAGCCCCGAGGGTACAAACAAGATATTTTAATGACGGATACCCATCTAAAATTGCGTTTGCGGCTATATCGAAATCGGGGCTTTTTTTCGCGAATATTGTTTCAAAAACTATCGGCAATTCCGCGTCGTTTAGCTTCAAAATATCGGCGTTTGAAAGCGAGAAGTTTAAGACACCACTGTTAAAGTACTTTTGGCGCAAATTGGCGTCGAAGACTTTTAGGCAATGTTTGGGAAGAATTTTTAACAACTCTTTTAACGTTCCGGCTGAAACGGGCGAACGCTGGGATAGCGTCCCAAAGCAAAAAGCGTCGCAACGGGCGACTATCGCCTTTGCGGCGGGGGTTAGCGCGATTTCGTCCCATGCGGCGGGGTGGCGAATGTCGTATTCGGGAAGTCCATCGGGACCTTTCCCAACGTCCACTATGCCGGTCGGCAGGTTATCGTGGACAATGACAGCGTCGGAATTTATGGAATTTTCGGATATTTTTGCGAGCGCCGCCTTTCCGAATCTGTCGCGCCCCACGGCGCTTATTATCGCGGCGTCGCAGCCGAACTTTGTGCAAAAATACGCGAAGTTAAGCGGAGCTCCACCCAAAGTTTCGGTATTTCCAAAACTGTCCCAGACAATTTCTCCAAACGACGCTATTTTGTTTTTCATTGGGCTATTTTTTTGAGGAAGATTTTCCCCGTTCTTCAAGTATTACCATTATTATATAAATAAAGACACCGACTGTTATCCCGCAGTCTGCAAAATTAAACGCGGGCCATCTGTAATTTACAATCGGAAGATGGACATCTATAAAATCTATAACATGCCCATAGCATATTCTGTCAATGAGGTTCCCAACGACTCCGCCGGCGAATATTCCAAGCGCAAGCTGCCCGCATTTCGAGTCGAAGCCGAGCTGCTTTCTGAAAATCCAAACCGCCGCGAGCGCGATGAGGGCTATTGATGTCAGCAGATATGTCTGCCCCGACAGTATGCCCCAGGCTGCTCCCTCATTCGTTATATGGACTATATATAGAAAATTGTCTATCAGCGAAATGGGCGGGCTTTCCGCTCCGAAATGGTACGTGGGGTTCCCCCTCTCCCACGGAATATTGGCGACTATCGCCAGCTTTGTCAGCTGGTCGAGGATAATCACTAATGTAGCCGTCGCGAAAAATACGGCGGAAGATCTTTTTTTTGATGATTTTTCCAACTGTGGCAAAATATTTCTTTGTTTCGCGGGAGTTTATTTTTTCTTGCTCCCGCTAGTTTCGTTTGCCGTGCAACCTTGTTATGAAGACATGTCCTCGTCGTCCTCTGTAGTGCCGGACTGGCCTTCGGACATATCGTATATAGACCTTTGCACTGATTTCATCTTGCGGGTTTCGGCCTCTTTAATCTCCTGCCCGCGCTTTGTGCAGCGCGTGAATGGTATGGCTTCAAGCCTCGATTCCGGTATAGGTTCGCCGGTCACTTCGCATATTCCGTAGGTGCCGTTTCTTATGCGTTCAATAGCGGCGTCTATTTCGGCTATCATTTCCTTCTCATTTGAGAGCAAGTTGTAGGCCATGTCGCGTTCAAAGCTCTCAGAACCGGCGTCCGCCAAGTGCTGCCCGTACGAGGACAAGTCTCCCGAATCTTCCTTTGCGGAGCGTTTCAGAACCTCTCCGGAAATACTTTCCGCGCCCATAGAATGCCTCTTCCTGAGGTCTACGAGCATGTTGTAATATTTCTTCCACTTGCGAGGAATATCCTTTTCCCTGTGTTTTTCGAGAGAGGGTGTTTCCACAGGATTGAATCCGAGAATGTCGAATAGGCTTGCTGCCGCGACGGGATTTTTGGGAGACGATGTAGCCTTCATCTGGACTTTCGCCGAAGTGTCCTTAGGTGTGGCGGCCTTGCCCGGAACATTCTTGACGACTGCTTTTGTCTGCTGGGCTCCGGCGCCGGAGTCCCGCATTTCAAGATACGCGTCGAGATCTTCGAGCGTGAAGGCAATGGAATCGGACGGGCGGATATGGTTTTTCTTCTGGCGCCTTGGCTTTATCGGCTCGGGCTGTTTGGCCTCGCGGAATTCCGGCGTTTCATTCGCCGGCATATTTATGGAGATTTTTGCAGTGCCGTCGGGTTTGTGGGATTTAGTATTACCCTTGGGAAGCGATTTTAATAGGGTTGTCGCCGCATTTTTTTGCGCGCTTTTCGCGGGAGCTGCCTCCTGCTTTAGGGCAGCCTTGAAAACAGTTTTCTTTTGCGCTTCTGCTTTTTTCGGAGCCGGTTTCTTAATCTGGGCCGGCTTCTTTTTCACGGACTTTTCCGCAGAAGCCGACTTTGCGGCTTTTACCGCGACCGACGACTTGCTCGCAGCCGGCTTTTTTGCCGGCGTAGCGGATTTTGCCGCCGCCTTCTTTTTTGGCGCGGCGCTATTGTTTTTTGCGGCTGATTTTTTCGTCATATATGTTCGGACATTGCTTTTTTGCATCGCGGACAGATGCCGTCTTCGGGCAGATCGGGCATTACTCTCCAACATCTGGCGCATCTGCGCCCCTCGACTTTTGCCGCGCGCACTGCGGGCGTTTCAAAATTGCCTTCGACTACCCTGACTGCCGATACAATGAATATCTCGGGCAGATTTCCGGACAATTCACGCAGAGCCTCCGCCTCGGGCGAGGTTGCCCCCACCATTATTTCTATTTCGGCTTCGAGGCTCTTGCCTATAGTCTTGTTTTGGCGGAGCTTTTCGAGTTCTTCGTTTACCTTCTCGCGCAGGCTCAAAACCCTCTCGACCCTTTCGTAGGCGATCTCGTCGCGGTACTCGGCGCCGATTTCCGGCCAATCCTGCAAGTGGACGGAGTCTTCCGAATATTCCGCGCCGTTCTTGAACGAATACGCTTCGTCGGCTGTGAAGGTTAGAATAGGCGCCGCCACTTTTATTAGGGCGTCGCTTATAATGTCTATCGCCGTCTGCGAGGAACGGCGCTCGGCTGAATGCGCCGCGTAGGTGTAGAGTCTGTCTTTGAGTATGTCGTGGTAGACCCTGGACAGCGTCACCCCGCAGAAATTGTCGATTAGCTTGTAGACTTTGTGGAATTCGTAGGCGTCGTACGCCTTCTGGGCTTCGTCGACAAACTGCGCAGTCTTGTAAAGCGCCCATTTGTCGAGCGCATCGAGCTTCTCGGGGGCAACGGCGTCTTTTGCGCGGTCGAAGTCGTACAAGTTGCCAAGCTGGTACATTATGGTGTTTCTCACGCCGCGGTAGGCGTTGGATATGTGCGAAAGAATGTCGTCGGAAATCGGAATGTCGTTCTGGTAGTCCACAGAGCTTATCCAGAAGCGTACTATGTCGGCGCCCCATTTCCCGACGTACATGTCGGAGGTTTGCGGTTTGCCGTCCGCTGATTTTGAAATCTTCTTGCGGTCTTGCCCGACAACAAATCCGTGGGTTATTACCTGTTTGTACGGCGCGCGCCCGCGGGTTGCTATTGCCGTCCACAAAGAGCTTTGGAACCAGCCTCTGTGCTGGTCGGACCCCTCAAAGTACAGGTCGGCAGGCCAGGCGAGATCCGGATTGCGTGCCAAAACTGCATTGTGGCTCGAACCGGAGTCTATCCATACGTCGAGCGTATCGGTGCTCTTTGCGAGCTTGTCCGCCGAAGGCCAGCCCGCAGGAAGTGTTATCCCGCCGAGGATCTCGCTTGCGGACATATTGTACCACATGTTGGTGCCGAGCTTTTCGACTTTGTCGGCGACCGCCTTCACGACGCCGGCGTCGAGATACGCCTTGCCGTCGGCGTCGTAGAATGCCGGAATCGGGACTCCCCACGAGCGCTGCCTTGAAATGCACCAGTCCGGGCGCGATTCTACCGCGCCCCTTATGCGGTTTTCGCCTCTTTCGGGAAGCCATTTAACTTCCGATATCGCGTCAAGCGCTTCTTTGCGGAGGTTGTCCTTGTCGAGAGCAACAAACCACTGGTCCATCGCGCGGAAGATAACGGGCGTCTTGGAACGCCAGCAGTGCGGATATTGGTGTGAAATCTTCGCCGATTTTAGTAGCGAGCCGTTGTTTGTAATTATTTCGAGGACTTTTTCATTCGCGGCGCTCTTTCCTTCGGAATTTTCGAGAACGCTTATCCCGACGAGTTCCGCGGGGATTTGCCCGTCGTCGACGTATTTGCCTTCGTCGTCCAGCGGGGAATAGATGTCAAGGCCGTGCTCGAGCCCGACTTGGTAGTCTTCGAGCCCGTGGCCGGGTGCGATGTGCACTACTCCCGTTCCGGAGTCGGTTGTGACGTAGCGCGCGCAGAAAACTTTGCTCTTGCGGTTTATAAATGGGTGGAAAGCCTCTATTCCCTCGATGTCCGAGCCTTTGCCGAGAACTGATATTTTTGCGTCTTCGAGGGCGCAATCGCTTATGAAGGAGTCCGCGAGCGGCAGACCTACGATAAAAGTTCTCCCGCCGGCGGATACCGCGCAGTATTCAACGTCCGGATTTACGGCCATTGCGAGGTTTGAGGGCAGGGTCCACGGGGTGGTCGTCCAGATTACGATTTCGGCGTCTTTGAGGCCGAGGCGTTTGTTTGATTCTTCGTCGAGCTTGAAGGCTACCCATATGGAAGTGCTCGTATGCTCGGCGTATTCGATTTCAGCCTCGGCGAGAGCCGTGGCGCACGGTATCGACCAATACACGGGCTTTTTGCTCCTGTAAACGAGCCCGCGCTCTATGAATGCGGCAAACGTGCGCAGAATGTCGGCTTCGTAAGCGGGTTTCTTGGTCTTGTATTCGTTCTCCCAGTCCGCGAGAACCCCGAGGCGCACAAATTGCGCCCTCTGTTTTTCTATGAAAGATTCCGAAAATGCGGCGCACTCTTCCCTCAGTTGGGGAATATCGAGGGTGCGCTTGTCTTTGCGCAGCTGTTTGACGACCTTGTGCTCTATCGGCAAACCGTGGCAATCCCAGCCGGGAATGTAGGGCGTCGCAAAGCCCCTCATCGATTTGTAGCGCAGGATTACGTCTTTTAGAATCTTATTTAGGGCTGTACCTATGTGGACGTCGCCGTTTGTAAAGGGCGGGCCGTCGTGGAGCACAAATTTCGGCGAATTTTCCCTGAGCTTCTGAATCTTTTTATATAGGCCGATTTTTTCCCAATGCTCTATGCGCGCGGGTTCGCGTTTTACAAGGTTGCCGCGCATGGGGAATTGCGTATTCGGCAGGTTTAATGAGCTTTTGAAGTCTGTTTCTGACATTTTCTTTATGTTGATTGCGCGGCCGCGCGTTTTGCGCGCGCGCGGACGTCGGTTAAAAATTTATTGCCCTTAAAACGGGAACATGTGAAAGCCTTCGCTTTCGGACTCTTTTTCGGAAATGCGCTCCTCGGTCTTTTTTTCGACTTGCTCGGCTCTTTCCTTCGTGCTTTTCACTTCGGGTTCCTCTTCTATCTTGGCTAACCGCGCGGCGCGCTTGGCGGCGCGCAGCTGCTTTTTCAGCGCGCGGTTTTCGGCGCGCGCCATGGAAATTATTTCGGCGTCAAGCTTCGCCTGCTCGACAAGCTTGGCTTTTAGCTGCTCAACTTGTTCTTCGAGCTCCTTTATCCGTTCGCGCATTGAGTTTATATCGCTTCCGGCGTTGTCCGCAGCGGCCGTAAATTGCGCCGCGAAAGCAAAAATCGCGACGGCTGTTATTGACGCAAATTTTTTCATAGCGCGGGAGTCAAACAAAATATCCGAACGTTTGCAACTTTTTATTGAATTGCCTTTTTTGAATTAATCCGCCAAAATCGCGCGATTATGAAAAAAATTATTATTGTTGCCATAATTTCCGCATTTGCCCTCATGCTTGGCGGGTGCTCGTCCAAAAATGAAAGCGGAGTCGAGATAAGCAAAGGCTGGTTCGCAATGAATCAACTCTCCGATTCCAACGCGCTCTGATTGGAGAGTTTTTTATAAAATATTCTTTTTTTATCGCCCGTTCAATTGGGCGGAAAAGGTAATTCGGCTATTGGAGGTTTTGCGCAGTAAAAATCTGCGCCTCCGTTTTTTTGTCGTTTGAACGAGCGCGCAAATAAAAACGCGCGCCGCCTGGGTATTTTCGCATACCCGCAGTGCGCCCTGAATAAGATTTGGAGAGGATTTTTTTTCTGACCGCATATAAATTAAAATCTCTTTTGCAGAGATTTTTTTGGGGGGGGTATTTGCCTAAATTTTATAATATCCTATCTTGCGGCCTGCTGCGCGGCTCCCCAATTTTGGCTGCTTGCGCTTATGGGGGGCGGAAGAATTTTTATGCGGCGCAACTTAAAAAGGCGGCTCCTATCGGGAACCGCCTTGAATATTGTAAATAACTTTTGATGCACCGCGCCGAAAATATCGAATTCAGCCGGATGGCTTTGCCTAGGTTCTGCGCTGCAGTGCTCGA
>JABLTK010009433.1_pt1 | contig 14760 bp, 8 predicted proteins | sample 7160131 | NCBI WGS metagenome assembly JABLTK01 (sample SAMN14651221, study PRJNA627086) | human gut metagenome | isolation source: feces | host: Homo sapiens
CCAGCCGGCACACGTCGGCGCCCGGCAATCGCCATCAATGACGCTCCTGTAGGACCAGTGCACAGTACTAACAGGAGATTTACGGTGAGCGAAAACGTATATCCCAAGGCGAACGAGGGCGGCGAGACCGCGCACGTCGCGCCGAACCCCAGCTTCCCCGACATGGAGGAGACCGTTCTCGACTACTGGGACAAGGACGACACCTTCCAGAAGTCCGTTGAACGCAACCCTTCCGGCGACCACAGCCAGAACGAATTCGTGTTCTTCGATGGCCCGCCTTTTGCGAACGGTCTGCCGCACTACGGCCACCTGCTGACCGGCTACGCCAAGGACGTGATCCCGCGCTACCAGACCATGAAGGGCCGCAAGGTCAACCGCGTGTTCGGCTGGGACACCCACGGCCTGCCCGCCGAGCTTGAGGCGCAGAAGGAACTCGGCATCGACTCGGTCGACCAGATCGAGAAGATGGGCATCGACAAGTTCAACGACGCCTGCCGCGCTTCCGTGCTGAAGTACACCAACGAATGGCAGAACTACGTGCATCGTCAGGCCCGTTGGGTGGACTTCGAGCACGGCTACAAGACCCTGAACATCCCGTACATGGAATCCGTGATGTGGGCCTTCAAGCAGCTCTACGACAAGGGCCTGGCCTACCAGGGCTACCGCGTGCTGCCGTACTGCCCGAAGGACCGCACGCCGTTGAGTGCGCACGAGCTGCGCATGGACGCCGACGTGTACCAGGACCGCCAGGACACCACCGTGTCCGTGGCCGTGAAGATGCGCGATGAAGACGACGCCTACGCCGTCTTCTGGACCACCACCCCGTGGACCGTGCCCACCAACTTCGCCATCGTGGTCGGCGCCGACATCGACTACGTCGAGGTCCGCCCGACCGAAGGCAAGTTCGCTGGCAAGAAGTTCTACCTCGGCAAGGACCTGCTGCCGCACTACGAGAAGGAACTCGGCGAGAACTACGAGGTCGTGCGCGAACTCAAGGGCTCCGAGCTGGAAGGCCGCCGCTACTACCCGGTCTTCCCGTACTTCGCGGGCGAGACGGCCGAATCCGAAGGCCATGTGCCCGGCCCGAACGGCTACACGATCTTCACTGCCGACTACGTCGACACCGTCGAAGGTACCGGTCTGGTTCACCAGGCCCCCTACGGTGAAGACGATATGAACACGCTGAATGCCAAGGGCATCAAGAGCACCGACGTGCTCGACGATGGCTGCCGCTTCACCGCGCAGTGCCCCGACTACGAGGGCGATTTCGTGTTCGACGCCAACCTGCCGATCCTGCGCAACCTGCGCGCCGGCGACGGCCCGCTCGCTTCCATCCCGGAAGAGCGCCGCGCGATCCTCTTCCAGGAGAAGAGCTACGTGCACTCCTACCCGCACTGCTGGCGCTGCGCCACCCCGCTGATCTACAAGCCGGTCTCCTCCTGGTTCGTGTCCGTGACCAAGATCAAGCCGCGTCTGCTGGAATTGAACCAGCAGATCAACTGGATCCCGGGCAACGTCAAGGACGGCCAGTTCGGCAAGTGGCTCGCCAACGCGCGCGACTGGTCCATCTCCCGCAACCGCTTCTGGGGTTCCCCGATTCCGGTGTGGGTGAGTGACGATCCGAAGTACCCGCGTGTGGACGTTTACGGTTCTCTCGAAGAGCTCAAGGCCGACTTCGGTGACTACCCGCGCGACAAGGACGGCAACATCAACATGCACCGTCCGTGGATCGACAACCTGGTCCGCGTCAACCCGGACGACCCGACCGGCAAGTCGCACATGCACCGTATTTCCGATGTACTCGACTGCTGGTTCGAGTCCGGTTCCATGTCGTTCGCGCAGTTCCACTACCCGTTCGAGAACAAGGAGAAGTTCGAGCAGCACTTCCCGGCCGACTACATCGTGGAATACATCGGCCAGACCCGCGGCTGGTTCTACCTGCTGCACGTCATGGCGACCGCCCTGTTCGACCGCCCGGCGTTCAAGAACGTGATCTGCCACGGCATCGTGCTCGGCTCCGACGGCCAGAAGATGTCTAAGCACTTGCGCAACTACCCGGACGTGAACGGCGTGTTTGACAAGTACGGTTCCGACGCCATGCGCTGGTTCCTTATGTCTTCGCCGATTCTGCGCGGCGGCAACCTGATCGTCACCGCCGATGGCATCCGCGACACCGTGCGCCAGGTCATGTTGCCGGTGTGGAGCTCCTACTACTTCTTCACCTTGTACGCCAACGCGGCCAACGGCGGGGCCGGATTCGACGCCCGCCAGCTGCGCGCGGACGAGGTCGCCGGTCTGCCGGAGATGGACCGCTACCTGCTGGCCCGTACCCGTCGTCTGGTGCTGGCCGCCGAGAAGTCGCTGAACGAGTTCGCGATTTCCGACGCCTGCGATGCGGTCTCCGACTTCATCGACGTGCTCACCAACTGGTACATCCGCAACACCCGTGACCGCTTCTGGAACGAGGATGCGTCCGCGTTCAACACGCTGTACACCGTGCTTGAAGCGTTCATGCGCGTGCTTGCGCCGCTGGCCCCGATGGAAGCCGAGTCCGTGTGGCGCGGCCTGACCGGCGGCGAGTCCGTGCACCTGGCCGATTGGCCGTTCGTGGTGGACGAGAAGACCGGTGAAGACACCGAACTCGGCCGCGTGCTGGTCGACGACCCGGCTCTGGTGGATGCGATGGAGAAGGTGCGCGAGGTTGTTTCCGGCACCCTGTCCCTGCGCAAGGCCGCCAAGATCCGCGTGCGCCAGCCGCTTTCCAAGCTCACCGTGGTGGCCGGGAACGTGGAGGCCGTCAAGGCGTACGACGATCTGCTGAAGTCCGAACTTAATATCAAGAATATCGAGTTCTCGACTCTGGAGGACGCCTCCGCCCACGGTCTGAAGATTGTTCACGAGCTGCGTGTGAATGCCCGTGCGGCGGGTCCGCGCCTCGGCAAGCAGGTGCAGTTCGCCATCAAGGCCTCCAAGTCCGGCGACTGGCATGTCGATGCTGCGTCCGGTGCGCCGGTGGTCTCCACGCCGTCCGGCGACCTTGCGCTGGTCGAAGGCGAGTACGAGCTGATCAACCGCGTGGAGGAGGAGAACGCCACCGAGGCCGCCGCTTCGGTCTCCGCCGCTCTGCCGACCGGTGGCTTCGTGATCCTCGACACCGCGCTGGATGCCGATTTGCTGGCCGAAGGCTACGCCCGCGACGTGATTCGTTCTGTGCAGGACGCACGTAAGGCTGCCGATCTGGACATCGCCGACCGTATCTCGCTGGTGCTGACCGTTCCGGCCGCCGATGTGGCCAAGGTCGAGCAGTTCCGAGACCTGATTGCCCACGAGACGCTGGCTACCTCCTTCGAGGTGAAGGAGGGCGCCGAGCTGGGCGTGGAGGTTGTTAAGGCGTGAGGCTGATGCTGAGCTAAGGCTCTTCAATTGGTCTGAAACAATTGCGGGCATCCGATATACAGTGATTCAATGAACACTGCATATCGGATGCCCGCATTTTTCGCGCGTTTATGCGTCTTTTCGACGCATCCCTATTTTGAAAAAAACTAACTTATTCAAGTTTTTCAAAATAGAAGGGGAACGGTTCTACCTCTCATGGCTTGTGAGGTGTCGCTTCAATCGTTGTTAGCTACACTTATCGCGATAAGTGTAGCTAACAACGGAAATGGTAGTGCCCAAGTTGCCGGTAGATGTATTGCGTATGTTCGGCCAGCCACTCGTATCCCGTCTGCCCTGCTTCATGTAGTGCCGATGCCCGCTTGGGAACAGCGTAAGTTCTCTAATCTGACCGACAGGGTTTCCATGCAGTCAAGCGATCCTGATTTGCCTCAAGTCGAATACGAGGACATCGTTTCCGGCGAGGGTACGCTGAACAAAGATTTGCGCGACAAAGAAGGCGGCAAAACGGGAATTAAGTTTTACGCCGGAGATGTTCTATACGGGAAGCTTCGTCCTTATTTGATGAATTGGCTATACCCGCAGTTCAACGGTGTAGCTGTAGGTGATTTTTGGGTCCTTAGGGCTACAGAGTGTGACAGTTCATTTTTGTATCGGCTGGTTCAAACGGACAGCTTCCAAAGGCTTGCAAATGTATCTTCGGGCTCTAAGATGCCTCGCGCAGATTGGAATCTGATTTCACAATCGTTCTTCGCCGTGCCTGCCGATTACGCCGAGCAGAGAGTAATTGCGAAGAGCTTAGCCGAGCTCGACGACCTCATCACCCTTCATCAGCGTAAGCGTCTGTGGTTTGCTAAATAAGGGTGGATAAGGCTCTCATCACGATGTCAACGTCTTTGTTTTCCAATTCGCGGATGACATGCAGATATATTTCCTGCGTTGTGTTCATGCTTGCGTGCCCAAGCCGTTTAGAGACGCTTGCAATTGAAACGCCGGCAAATAGCAAGAGTGAAGCATGGGTGTGTCTCAATCCGTGTATTGAAATCACAGGTACTCCGGCTTGTTTGCAATGCCGGGCCAGAATACCGTTGGCGGTTGAGTTGTATACCTTGCCATCCACGAAGATAGGCTTGTCACCGGGTAAGCTCTTCAACAGAACAGACAACTGCATGATGAGTTGCCAGTCAAGTTGTACTTTACGTACCGAAGAAGCATTCTTTGTTGGAACAAAGCCACCTCCATTCTTGTAATTCCATGTCTTATTGACGGACAAAGTCTGGTGAACGAAATCAAAATCATCAGGAGTAAGCCCCAATGCTTCGGAGAAACGTAACCCGGTTTTTGCCACTAGCAGTATCAACCAGTCCCAGTTAGGTATCGGATCAAGCTTCAAATCAGCAAGGACAGCATGAAGTTCGAACTGGTTAAGATATTTCACCTTCTTCTGTCTCGGCTGTTTTCCTTTGATGATTGCTTTTCTTGTTGGGTCTCTCTGAATCAGACCTTCATCAACGGCATCGAGGATGGCTCCTTTCAGTTGGTGATGAAAATCCATTGTTGTCTGATGCTCGTGATGCTCAGCGTATCCGTTGATGAGTTTCTGATAGCTCACACGATCGAACTCGGAAAGCTTGAGATCAGGGATAAGTTTTCTCAGCCACGCCTGTGTGAGCTTGTATTTCTTCATTGTCACTTCCCGAATCGCGCCTTCCTTGTAGACGTCGACCCATTGCGAGTAGTAATCGCAGAACGACATTTCTTCGTTGATTGTGTTTATGACCACACGGGGCTCCTTTGCCGAATAGATAGACGCTTACGCTGATGAAGGGTGATGAGGTCGTCAAGATAATCAAATAAACGGGAGATAGCTGCTTGTTCTTCGACAGCGGGAAATGCCAAAAAGGTGTTCATGAACTCATCAACACTAATGCTGCGGCCATCGCGAATCCCATAAGTCACCGTCGATAGACCGGCAATGAAATGTTCGGACATAAACCAGTGCTTCCAGAATCGATCTGAATGCGATGTTGGTTCCTTCGCTCTAAAAACCGTGTATGCAGGCGACGTTATGCCCTCATACTGCGAATGTGCGAAGCCCCCTTGAAATGACCTGAGATGAACAACGAAGTCTCCGGGAAGCACACGCTTATATCCAATTTCGTTGCTCTCGTCATGCCCGATATATCGACCAGAATCATCGCGATATATCATGCCTTGATTCTGCGTCGCTGACAGAACAGGCAGTGTCGGATGGCCTCTATCATCAACGATTTGGAACACCTCACTGGCCTTACGCTGTTCCCAAGCGGGTGTAGAATTATTGCATTTGTATTGCAGTTTGAAAGTGTAGAATGCAATGACGTACTCCGATCTGATTGAGCATGATGCTGGTGAAACAGAGATACGTTCGTATCTGGTAAACGGTGATGTGGTGCCGGTTACTATGCGTATCCCCGCTAATTTGCGAGATTCTGCTAAAGAGGCCGCATCTCTTCGCGGGATGAGCTTTTCGGCATTCGTGAGAACATGCATGATTAATGAACTAGCAAAGGGCGGCAAGTAATGATTGCTCTCACTGCTATGACCATACAAATTATTGACAACAATCCTGATGGCATTCGAATTTGTCGTGTGGATGGGGAGTCGCTTGTCACGGTTGTGGTGCCCCGGGATATGTTGAGTGAGGCGAAAAGTCTTCCCGATTTGCCGGATCGCGGTGTGTATTATCTTCTTGATGAAGATCATGGAGTTCTGAGCCGTGCGTATGTGGGACAAACCACGAAGGGGCTTAGTCGGCTTGATGCGCACAAGACTAAGAAAGATTTTTGGAACAAAGCCATCATGTTCCTCGATAATGATGTCAATATCGATCGTGATGTTTTGGACTCTCTTGAGTCAACAGCCATAGATTATGTGGACAAACATGGCTCTTATGAGACCGACAATGAGTATACTCCTGCTCCTCGCATGAATCCATACAAAGAGCAACAGGTGGAAAGACTGCACAATAACATCCTCTTTCGTATGCGAGTGCTCGGATATGACCTTGATCGAAAAGAAAAGACACCGGTTATGGTGAACGCCGTATTCCATACGAAGAAGAACGGTGTTCAGGCCACTGGGCGATATAGCCAAGGTACAGGTCGTTTCACTGTTCTTTCCGGTTCTGAAGTGGATCTCGTGCATCCAGTTATTAAAAACCAGGGAGCCGTGGCAGCTCGGCAGCATCTTTTCGGAACGCAGACGGGCAAGGCGACTCTTGCTGATGACATTGAACTGTCAAGCCCTTCCGCTGCTGCTGTATTTGTTCTCGGTGGCAGTCAAAACGGTTGGACCGAATGGGTCAATGAACAAGGACAGACCCTTGATTACGTGTACAGAAACAAGGAGCATATGAATGAATAAGCAGCAGCTTGCCGCCAAAATCTGGGAATCCGCCAATAAAATGCGTTCCAAGATTGAGGCGAATGAATACAAGGACTATATCCTCGGCTTTATCTTCTATAAGTTCCTCTCGGAGACGGAGATTGCTCGTCTGCGTGCTGAAGACTGGGGAGCCGAAGACCTCAAGGGCTTGGATGAGAATGATGCCGAAACTGTACAGTATGTACGTGATCTATGTGGCTACTTCATCTCCTACAACAACCTGTTCTCCACGTGGATTGCCAGCCAGGGCGATTTCACCATCGCTGATGTACGTGACGCGCTTTCCGCTTTCGAACGCAACATTGATCCGGCTCGTAAACGTGTGTTCGTTGGCATCTTCGACACGCTGCAAACCGGTCTGTCCAAACTCGGCACCGATGAAAAAAGTCGTAGCAAGGCTGTCCGCGACCTCATCTACCTCATCAAGGACATTCCGATGGACAGCCGGCAGGACTACGACACCCTCGGCTTCATCTATGAGTATCTAATTAGCAACTTCGCTTCCAACGCGGGTAAGAAGGCCGGTGAGTTCTACACGCCGAGCGAAGTCTCTCAGCTCATGAGCGAAATAGTGGCCTGGCATCTCGCCGGCCGTGAAGAAATCAATATCTACGACCCCACGAGTGGCTCGGGCTCGTTGCTGATCCATATCGGTCAGGCTGTGGCCCGTCGCAATGGCAATCCGAATGACATCAAGTATTACGCACAGGAACTCAAGGAGAATACCTACAATCTCACGCGTATGAATCTTGTCATGCGTGGCATACTGCCAGACAATATTGTGGCTCGTAACGGTGACACGTTAAAAAGCGACTGGCCATGGTTCGATACCGACGAAACGAAGGACGAGACCTATGAGCCGCTGTTCGTGGACGCCGTGGTCTCTAATCCTCCCTACTCCCAGAACTGGGAGCCGCCGGAAGCGGGCGAGGATATCCGCTTCGAATACGGCATCGCGCCCAAGTCCAAGGCTGATTATGCCTTCCTGCTGCATGATCTCTATCACCTGCGTGATGATGGCATCATGACCATCGTGTTGCCACATGGCGTGCTGTTCCGTGGCGGTGAGGAAGGCACTATTCGTCGGAATCTAGTGGAAAACCACCATATTCAGGCCATCATCGGACTGCCAGCGAACATCTTCTTCGGCACCGGCATCCCCACCATCGTGATGGTGCTGCGCAAGCACCGCAACGATGACCATGTGCTTGTTGTGGATGCCTCCAAATACTTCACCAAGGAAGGCAAGAACAACAAGCTGCGTGCGAGCGATATCAAACGCATCGTGGATGCGGTGACAGGGAATCGTGATATCGGTAAGTTCAGCCGTTTGGTGAGCATTGATGAGATTCGGCAGAACGATTACAACCTCAATATTCCCCGATATGTGGATTCCTCTGAAAGCGCCGAAAGTTGGGACGTGTATTCCACCATGTTTGGTGGCATTCCCAAGCAGGATATCGATGCGCTCGGTAAGTATTGGAACGTGTTCCCGGGATTGCGCCAACGTCTCTTTGCTGAGGAGAACGGCCATTCGGCCAGGCTCGCCGTGCAAGACGTTCGTGAGGCGGTGAATGCCGACTCAGATGTGAAGGCATATATCCAGCGATATCGTGAGGCGTTCATCGATTATCCGGCTTATATACGCGGTGAATTGGTGGGTAATGCCGCCAATGTGAGCATTGCCGCCGAAGAGGAGACTCTGGCAAATGATCTGCTGCGTCGTTTGGCTGGTATCCCTCTCGTAGACGCCTATGCGGCGTATCAGGTGCTTGACGATAGTTGGCAAAAGACTATCTCCATCGACCTTGAAACCATACAGAGCGAGGGCCATGACGCCGTTCGCAAAGTTGACGCCAACATGGTTGTTAAGAAGAAAGGCGGTAAGGATGTCGAAGTGCCGGATGGCTGGGCTGGACATATCCTGCCGTTCGATCTTGTGCAAAGCAAACTGCTTACTGCTGATCTTGCGGAAATTGTTACATATGAATCTCGGTTAAGAGAGATTAGTGGTGAGATTGCCGACATTCTTGAAAATATGGATGAAGACGACAAGAGCTCAACCGGTGCTATCAGTGAGGATGGTGATTCTTTTGTTGCCGCTGAGTTGAAGAAAGCAGTGAAGTCTATCGGCAAGCATCCCGAGACTGACTTTGACCGTGCTCTTGTGAGTGCACAGCGGTTGTTTGATGAAGAGCGTGAAGTCAAAAAGAACGTTAAGAATCTCCGTTCAGCGCTTGATGAAAAGACCCGGACCGTTATTGAAGGGCTGAGCGATGAACATGCTGATGACTTGCTTGCTGCCAAGTGGGTGGAACCATTGCAGCGCAAGCTTGAGGAGCTCCCTCAGACGGCTGTTGATGAGTTGATTGCAGCGGTGAATGCGCTGAACGACAAGTATTCGACCACATACTCTGATGTGTGCGAACAGATCGAACAGGCTGAGGCAAAACTTGGCAATATGCTTGGTCAACTAACCGGCAATGAGTTCGATATGGCCGGTATTGCCGAGCTGAAGACCCTGTTGGGAGGCGAATGATGACTGAACAGGCGAAAGTTCCCGCGATTCGTTTCGCTGGTTTTACTGACCCTTGGGAACAGCGTGAGTTAGTTGACATTGCTGAAATCGTGGGTGGTGGCACTCCCGATACGAACAATTCAAATTACTGGGATGGCGATATCGATTGGTATGCTCCAGCTGAATTGGGCAACAACATATATGCGGAAAGCAGCACTCGCAAAATCACTCAGGCGGGATTTGATAGCTGTTCTACTAAGATGCTGCCGGCTGATAAGACGATTCTTTTCACCAGCCGTGCGGGCATTGGAAACACTGCAATACTGCGTCATTCTGCATGCACGAGCCAAGGGTTTCAGTCTCTTGTAATAGGCGATGCCGATGTTTATTTTGTCTATTCAATGAGTGAGAGAATCAAGAAGTGGGCAGAGGAAAAAGCCTCAGGATCGACATTCCTGGAAATATCGGGTAGACAGCTTGAGACCATGCCTGTCAATCTCCCCTCCCTTGTTGAGCAGCAGGCTATCGGCTCCTTTTTCTCCCATCTTGATGACCTCATCACCCTTCATCAGCGTAAGTATGACAAGCTTGTCATCTTAAAAAAATCGATGCTTGAAAAAATGTTCCCGAAAGATGGTGAGTCTGTACCCGAAATTCGCTTTGCTGGTTTTACTGACCCTTGGGAACAGCGTAAGTTGGGAGAGCTATTCTTCGAAAGCAATGAACGCTCATCGTCAATGGAGATTCTATCTGTCAGTGTAGCTAAAGGAATATATCCTGCATCAGAATCGGATAGGGATACAAATCCAGGTGCGAGTCTTGTGAATTACAAAGTGGTTCACAAGGGAGATGTTGTCTACAACAGCATGCGAATGTGGCAGGGGGCCGTTGGGTCAAGTGATTACGATGGTATCGTTAGCCCAGCTTACGTAGTTGCTAGGCCCACCATCGAGTTAGACTCGACTTGTTTTGGCTATCTTCTGAAGCGGCCTGAGATGCTATATAAATACCTGTGCAATTCACAGGGAAACTCGAAAGATACCCAGACTCTGAAATATGACAGGTTCGCGGATATCGAAGCCACAATGCCAGCAAATCTCGAAGAGCAGCGGGCAATTTCAGCTTGTCTGGGGAGCGTTGACCATCTCATCACCCTTCATCAGCGTAAGTTGGAATTGCTGCAGAACATCAAGAAATCCTTGCTTGACAAGATGTTCGTGTGAGGGGAGGAATCGCCATGGAACTATTCGATATCGCGAAGCTCGCCTCATATCGCGAGAATAACCGGATCGAGGCGAAGTCCGCGAAGGGCGGCCTCCCGCACAGCATATGGGAGACCTACTCCGCTTTTGCCAACACCTACGGCGGCGTCATTCTGCTTGGTGTCAAGGAGCGCGAAGACGGTACCTTCGCGCCGATTGGACTTACACCAACTGAAGCGGAACATCTTCGCCAAGACTTTTGGAACACGGTCAGCAACCGGTCCAAGGTAAGCGCCGTGCTGCCCATCGAATCGGAAGTTGAGGTGCTCGAAGCGGATGGTGGCATGGTGGTGGCCATTCATGTTCCGCGTGCCCCGCGCGAGGAACGCCCTGTGTATATCAACGGCGATCTCTTTGCGGGAACCTATCGCCGGCGCGGTGAGGGCGATTATCGTTGCACGAGGCAGGAGATTTCGGCGATGCTTCGGGACCAGGGATTCGAGACGATGGACTCCAAAGTGTTGGACGATCTCACCGTTGCCGATTTCAACATGGACACGGTGAGGGCGTATCGCAATCGTTTCCGCACGGTACGTCAGGGCAGTTCATGGACGGACCTTGATGACGAGCGTTTTCTACGCGCCATTGGCGCGGCGGCGGTAAGCCGTGAGGATGGCAGGCTGCATCCCACGTTCGGCGGCCTGCTCATGTTCGGCAACGACTATGACATCGTGCGCGAATGCCCGCAGTTTTTTCTTGACTATCAGGAGACTCTGGACCCGGCGATTCGCTGGACCGATCGTGTGCATTCGGGAGATGGCATGTGGTCGGGCAACCTGTTCGATTTCTTCTTCCGCGTGAACCGCAAGCTTGCCGAATCCCTGAAGACCCCATTCAAGCTCGACGGCATTTTCCGCGTCGACGACACCCCCATGCATAAGGCGGTCCGTGAGGCGTTGGCCAACTGCTTGTTCAACGCCGATTACCATGGCGTACGCGGAGTGGTGGTCAGGCGCACCCCCGACAAGCTGGTGTTCGAGAATCCGGGTGATATCCGAACCGGCATTGAACAGATGCGCCTCGGCGGGGTGTCTGATCCGCGCAACGGTCTTGTCATGAAGATGTTCAGCCTAATCGATGTGGGCGAGCGAGCTGGTACGGGTGTCCCCGATGTGTTCGCCACATGGGCGAATGCAGGACTTCCTGAACCACGGATTGAAGAGAACTTCGGAGAAGCTGATCGCACGATACTCACGCTCATGTTGGAGGCGGATGCCAAGCCTGATAACAATGAGCAGATAACTGACGATTATGAGCAGATAAATAGTTCGAATGAGCAGATATCTGACAATAATGAGCAGTTAAATGGTTCGAATGAGCGGATAACCGAGAGACAGCGAGTCATTCTTCATTTTGTAGAGAAGAGCCCCAGCGCGACATACGATGATATGGCGCGTGCTGCGGGAGTCTCATCAGCGACTGTGCGAAGGGATGCTGAAATACTCATTGGGTGTGGATTGCTTAAGCGCGTCGGCTCGCGAAAGGCAGGACACTGGGAAGTTCGGGGAGAGAAGAATCATGATATTCGATAGCGAATCGGTGTTCGAGGAAAACGTCATCACCGTGCTTAAGCAGCATGGATGGAAGGATGGCGTCCTGCGCTATCCAACTGAGCGGGATTTGCTCGACAATTGGAAAGGCATACTGTACCGCAACAACAACGACATAGACAGGCTCGGCAAATACCCGCTGACGGACGGGGAAATGACCCAGATAATCGAGCAGATCGAGACCCTGCGAACGCCGCTCGCGCTCAATTCGTTCGTCAACGGGCGTACCGTGTCTATCACGCGTGACAACAAAGAAGATGTGGCGCATTTCGGCAAGGAAGTCAGTCTCTACATCTATGACCGCAAGGAAATCGCGGGCGGCAAAAGCACTTATCAGATCGCTCAGCAACCGGTCTATCCAGCCAAGAACAAGATGTTGAACTCGCGGCGCGGCGACCTCGTGCTTCTCATCAATGGCATGCCATTGATCCATATCGAGCTCAAGAAAAGTGGCATACCGGTCAGCCAAGCAACCAATCAGATCGAGAAATATGCGCACGAAGGTGTGTTCACCGGCCTGTTCCGTCTAGTACAGATTTTTGTGGCCATGAACCCCGATGACGCCGTCTACTTCGCTAATCCGGGTGTAGACAAATTCAATCCAAGCTATTACTTCCATTGGGCTGACTACAACAATGAGCCTATCTGTGGCGGGCAAAACCCTGGCAAAGACGAATGGAAGCTGTTCATCGGAGGCACCTCCGGTACCGCAGGCCTGCTGTCCATTCCCATGGCGCATCAGCTCATCGGCTTCTACACCATCGCTGATTCAGCGGATGGATGCCTTAAGGTGCTGCGTAGTTATCAGTACATCGCGGCAAACGCCATCTCCGATGTGGTGAGGAAATGTGATTGGGAACAGCGGCCAGCTACCCCAGGACGACCCGGCGGCTATGTATGGCACACCACCGGTTCCGGGAAAACCATGACCAGCTTCAAATCGGCGCAACTCATCGCCGATTCGCATGACGCCGATAAAGTCGTGTTCCTCATGGACCGCATCGAGCTGGGTACTCAATCGTTGAAGGAATACCGCAGCTTTGCCGACAGCGAGACGGAAGTACAAGGCACCGAGAACACCGGTGTTTTGCGTGACAAACTCAACAGCACCAATGTCAACGACACTCTGATCGTTACTTCTATCCAGAAGATGAGCAACGTGAAAACAGGGGAGCGAGGCGTCACACAGACCTGGCTGGATCAGCTAGCTGAACGACGTATCGTCTTTATTGTGGACGAATGCCATCGTTCCACATTCGGCGACATGTTGCAGAATATCCGTCGCTCTTTCCCAAACGCGCTGTTTTTCGGATTCACCGGTACGCCAATTCTGGACGAAAACCAGAAGAAGAATTCCACCACTGCCATGGTATTCGGCCGTTGCTTGCACCGGTACAGCATCGCCGACGGCATTCGTGACCATAATGTACTCGGATTCGACCCGTACATGGTGACCACGTACAAGGATTCTGAAGTCAGACGTGCCGTGGCTCTCGACAAGGCGAAGGCGGAGAGTACGGAAGATGCGCTCGCCGACCCGGTCAAGGCCAAAGTATTCCAGCATTACATGGATAAGTCTGAGGTCCCCATGGGTCCGATGGTTGATGGCGCTGGAAACTGTATTAGCGGCATCGAGGATTTCCTTGGACGAGACCAATATGGCATCGACTCCCCGCATCCGAACATGGTGGTCTCGGACATTCTCGAACAGTTCCCGGTGCTCAGCCATGCGGGCAAATTCCATGCGATGCTCGCCACTAGCTCCATTCCTGAAGCTGTCAACTATTATCACTTGTTCAAGCAGCAAGCACCTAAGTTGCATGTAACGGCGTTGTTCGATCCCAACATCGACAACAACGAAGGAGCAACGGACAAAGAAGATGCGCTGACTGAAATCATCACCGATTACAATGAGGCGTTCGGCAAAGAGTTCATCATCCCCACATGGCCGGCGATGAAGAAAGATATTTCGTCGCGACTATCGCATAAGAGTCCGTACGGCGGCATAGCAACAAACCGCAGTCAGCAGCTCGATTTGCTCATTGTCGTAGACCAGATGCTTACCGGATTTGACTCAAAATGGGTGAATACGTTGTATCTCGACAAGATTATCGACTACGAAAGCATCATCCAGGCATTCAGTCGCACGAATCGTCTGTTCGGACCGGACAAGCCGTTCGGTGTCATTCGCTACTACCGCAAACCGCACACCATGCATGGCTTCATTGAAGCAGCGGTGAAACTGTATTCGGGCGATCGGCCGCTTGACCTGTTCGTGCAGAAATTGCCGGCGAACGTAAAATCCATGGATACGCGGTACCGGGAAATTCTTGACGTGTTCTCGGATAACGGGGAATCGGACCTTATGCAGTTGCCGGAATCGGTGGAGGCCAGACGCAAGTTCGCCAAGGAGTTCGTGGAGCTGAACCGGTACCTTGAAGCGGCGAAAGTGCAGGGCTTTGACTGGAGTACCACAGAATACAAGGTCGATAGTACGGATACTGACGATACGAATGAGGACAATGATGAGCATGACGAGTCTGAAGTAGTGCGTCCTCAAATCGACGAACGTACATACCTCATTCTTGCGCAACGCTATAAAGAACTGTTC
>JABLTK010129980.1_pt1 | contig 14753 bp, 10 predicted proteins | sample 7160131 | NCBI WGS metagenome assembly JABLTK01 (sample SAMN14651221, study PRJNA627086) | human gut metagenome | isolation source: feces | host: Homo sapiens
GCTGGCGATGATGAGCCCGGCGTCCGCGACGGAGTTGCCGCGGAGCATGAAGGGAACCGTGGGGGTGTTCTTATAGCTGGGCACGTGGATGCTGACGCGGTGGTTATTGAGAGCGCCGCTGCCCACGACCATGTGGCTGAGCTGGCCGCGCGGGGCCTCATGGCGGGCGACGGCCTGACCCGGCTGTATCTTCACGAGCTTGTTGCCGAGGTTGATGGGCCCGTCGGGCAGCTTCTCCAGCGCCTGCTGGATTATCTTTATGCTTTCATAGCACTCCAGCGCGCGCACGACGACGCGGGCGAACACGTCGCCGCTGTCAACGGTGGGCACGTCGAAGTCAAAGTCCTCATACGAGCAGTAGGGCGCGTCGCGCCTTACGTCTATCTTCACGCCGGAGGCCCTTGCGTGCGGGCCGACGGCACCCATGCGGATGGCGTCCTCCTTCGGCAGCACGCCCACGCCCTTCGTGCGCAGGGCGATGGTCTTATCCGTGAGGCAGATCTCCACGATCCTGTCCGTGGGGGCCTTGAGCTTTTCAAGCCCGGCGAGGATCTCACGTCTGAGGTCGCCGTCGATATCGCGGCGGGAGCCGCCGATGGTGACCATGCCGTAATTGACGCGGTTGCCGCTGAGCTTTTCAAGCAGGTCCATGATTATCTCGCGCACGTCCCAGATGTGCATGAAAAGACTGTCGTGGCCGATGATATGGCAGGCGATGCCCATCCACAGAAAGTGGGAATGAAGCCTTTCAAGCTCGGCCGTGATGACGCGGATATATTCGCCGCGCTTGGGCACCGTGACGCCGTTGATGGCCTCGACGGCCATGGCATAGGTCAGCGCGTGCGAGTGAGAGCATATGCCGCACACGCGCTCGACCAGGACGAGCGTCTGTATGGCGTTGCGCTCCGTTGCGAGCTTTTCTATGCCGCGGTGGTTATAGCCGACGAAAACCTCGGCGTCGCGGATAAGCTCGCCCTCGGTGATAAGCTTTGCGTGTATCGGCTCCTCCAGGGCGGGATGGTACGGACCGATGGGAACTATATAGCTCATACTCTGTGCCCTCCTTACTTGATGTTCTTCTCGACAAGCTCTTTCAGCGGCGTGACCATTATCTGGCCCTTGCCTTGCGTTTCAAGCATGTCCTCCGGCAGAAACAGCCGCTTGGAGACGTCCAGCCCCTCAAACTCGATGCCGAACAGCTCGTTCAGTTCCCTCTCGGGCCACTCGGCGGCTGTATCGTACACGCCGCTGAGCGTGGGAAGCTTCATCTCACCCACCACATGATAGGATTCGATCACCGGATCAACGGCGTAGTCGTATGAGACGTCCATACGCCCGTCCTTGTCGATGAAGGCATGTATCATGACAAGATACCTGCCGTCCTTCCTCATCCTCTCTGCAATGGGTACGATCTGCTCACTCGTGATGTCGATGCGCTTGTACTCCTGCATTCTTTTCACCTCTTTGTTGAATATTACGTTGGAATCTTACTGTTTTGCTATTATAAAAACCGGGCTGCCGGAAATATACGGTGTAAATTTACGGACGCGCCGTTTATAAGTTTTACGGTATTGTTTGAGCCCGTTGTCAAGCCGTATGAACCCCCGCCGCTCGTTTCGGTGACGGAACCTCCGTCGATTGTAAGTGCGCCCAGCACGGTCGATGCGTTATGCGCCGCGTCTTTGCTATAAATTAATAAGTTTCCGTTTATCGTGCCGGTGCCGTTATTGTTGAACAAATTGACCGAAGTGGTTGCGCCTACGGTAAGGGTTTTACCCTCTGCCACATTCAAAGAACTCGCTTCGTTTGTTACTACATACGAATACAGGGACATTGAATTCGATATGTTAAGCGCCGTGGCCGAAGACGAGTCCGAAGAGGAGACCACCGCGTTTTCGAGCGTATTGGCGGCGCCCGTTGCAAGATTGACCGTGCCGCCGTTAAGTATTATCGAAGTTCTCGCGCCGCTTGTCTTGGCGGCGACAGTGCCGCCGAACGTTGCCGTGGAATTGAAAAGCCCGATTTTATCCGCCGTGATTGAGGAGGTCGAAGCCTGTGTAAGCGGCGAATTTTCAAAACTTATCGAATAGCCTTCGGCCACACTGATATTTCCTTTGACGTCGAAAATCGGCGTTTTGCTTGTCGGCGTGGAATTTGTAACAATCAGGGATCCCGCCGTGGAAAGGGTCACGCCGTTATCGATTATAATGCCCCTGTCGATTGTATCCGCGCCCTCGCTCGTCGAGTTATAAGAGAGACTAAAATAGGCAAGAGCTCCGGTAGTGCTGACTGTGGCGGAAGTCGCGCCGGTTGCCAATTGGAATTTAAAGAGGTGCACAACATTGGAACTCGGGTTGAATGCCAAAGCCGGAATGTTGGCGTTGGAAGTGGATGTCAAGGCCAAAGTAGAATTATTTTCGAGCGCTACGACCATATTGTTGAACTTGCCGCCGCCGCCGCTGCCGAACGCGCCCAATATGCTGACGGTAGAATCAGCCCTCACCTTCACGAAATAATCGACAAGCCCTCGCGACAGTGTGCCGTTTACGCCGTTAGCGCACCACAGAAGCCTTAACGCGGACGATTCGATATAGGGCGCAGTCGCCTCGGATGTGGTTGCGGTATTTACTTTATAATAGTCTTCCGCCGCGGAGGTAAGCGCGAATGCGGAAACAAATAATGGGATAAGTAATTTTTTCATATGCATTCAATAAAGTATTAACTTTTTCCTTTTTAATAACATTCGTCCAATTGTCAAATAAATTAGGAAGAAAGAAAACCCGCAAAATCGCCCCTTAAATCACCGCCGAAAATTTTTGAAAAAAAAAGCTTTTCAAACTTAAATATATGTATTTGCTTTTCTCATTTCTCATTTGGAAATGGGCGAGTTTTTTGAATTTAAAAATATTGAAAAATACTACGGAGATGTCCACGTCGTAAAAGACGTCAGCTTCGGCGTTCGTTGTGGCGAAATATTCTCCCTGCTCGGCCCGAGCGGCTGCGGAAAAACCACAATGCTCAGAATAGCCGGCGGATTTGAAGACCCCCAAAGCGGAGAGGTATTTCTCGATTCCAAAAATATAACGGATTTGGCGCCGAATAAACGCAAAATCAATACGGTTTTCCAAAATTACGCCCTCTTTCCGCACATGACAATTTGGGACAACATCGCATTCGGCCCGCGCACGGCAGGCATTCCCGAAAGCGAGGTTTCCGCCAAAGTCGCAAAAATGCTCGACATTATCAGACTCGAAGGCCACGGAAACCGCATGCCCGACACTATCAGCGGCGGACAAAAACAGCGCGTGGCAATAGCGCGGGCGCTAATAAACAATCCCAAACTCCTTTTGCTCGACGAACCGCTCGCCGCGCTCGACCTAAAACTTCGCCAATATATGCTGCTCGAGCTCGACCGCATTCACGACGAAGTCGGCACTACCTTTATCTATGTAACGCACGACCAGGGCGAAGCGATGAGCCTCAGCGACCGCATCGCCGTTATGAACAACGGCGTAATCGAGCAAATAGGCACTCCCGCGGAAATCTACGAAAATCCGCGCACAAAATTCGTCGCCTCCTTCATCGGGGACACAAACTTCTTTGAAGGCAAAATAGTCGGGCAAATCGACGGCGAGAATTGCAAAATCGCCATGGACGGACTCGGAGAATTCCCCTCCTTCAACGAGCATAAACTCTCAAACGGCGCAAAGGTAACCGTAAGCATAAGACCCGAAAAATTCAGGATTTTCGGCAGCAAACACGAGGCGGAAAACCTCAATGCGGTTGAGGCGGAAGTAATCGACATTGTTTATCAGGGGGCGCAAACCCGCTATTGGGTAAAAGTAAACGGCCATAGAATAAACATTCTGTCGCAGCACAACCGCTGCTATCTCGACTATAAACAGCCCACTTGGGGCGACAAAGTCTGGATTGCCTGGCATCGCGACGACGTAACAACCATACCGGCGGAACCTCCCCATTAGTGTGCAAGATGGAAAACGGAAAATCGAATATGGGCGCAAGGAACGCCAATACGGGTTGCAGGTTGTCCGAATATCTTTTGACCGCGCCGTCGTTCCTGTGGTTAAGTCTGTTTTTTTTAATACCTTCGGTTCTCGTTTTCGCAATCGCCTTCCGTACCGCCGATCCCTCCGGCGGCATCGACTCGACTTGGACGCTTTCCACAATAGAGAGCGTGCTGAAAAACTCCTATCTCGGAGTTTTATGGCGCACGATTTGGGTCAGTTGCGTGGTTACGATAATATGCCTCGTGCTTGGCATTCCCGTCGGATATTGGATTGCCCAGCAAAACCCCAAATACAGATATTGGTTTTTGCTGATAATAATAATACCGCTCTGGACAAATTTTCTTATCAGAATTTTCGCATGGCGCGTGCTGCTGCACCCCGACGGTTTTCTGCGTCAAACCCTCATTTGGCTGGGCGTTATTCCCGACGACCTCTTCCTGCTCAACAATATAGGGGCGGTCATAATCGTGACGGTCTATACCTGCCTGCCGTTCGCAATTCTTCCGATATACGCGGCGGCCGAAAAATTCAATTTTTCGCTTCTCGAAGCCGCGCGCGACTTGGGCGCATCGAGATTTCAGGCGTTTAGGCAGATATTTCTCCCCGGAATAAAACGCGGAATTTTTACGGCAATACTTGTAGTGCTGATTCCCGCGCTCGGTTCGTACGCCATTCCCGACCTTGTAGGAGGCGTTGACGGAGAAATGCTCGGCAATAAAATAGCCATAAAGGCGTCCGCATACAGAAACCTGCCGGAAGCCGCCGCCCTCGCCGCCTTCCTTTCGATAATAATAACGATACCCGTTTTTGTCTTTTTGCTGAAGCAAAAACGCATAATCAGAAACGTCATTTCGACGCGCCGCTCGGCGGGAGACGCCACAAAATGAAGACGCGCTACACTTCGCTTCTGATTACGCTGTTCGTTATGGCGTTTATGTATCTGCCGATTGTCATGCTCGTCACGCAATCCTTCAACGCTTCGAGATACGGCGGCAGATGGATGGGGTTTTCCCTAAAATGGTACGAGGCGCTCTTCCGCGATTCGGCGGTCATTAACGCCACGATAAACACGCTGATAATCGCCTGCGTGGCGACTCTCTTTTCAACCGCAATCGGGACGTGCGCGGCTTGGGTTTTGAACAGATACAAGAACTCAAAACTGCAAACGCTCCATTACGGCATATTATACGCGCCGCTAATCGTGCCCGACGTTCTGATGGGCATAAGCCTCCTGCTGATGTTCGTAAGCCTAAAAGTGCAACTGGGAATGGCTACGGTCATAATGGCGCACATAACATTCTGCGTAAGCTTTGTGACTTTCACGGTTCTTGCCAGATTGCAGGATTTCGATTTCAACATTATTCAGGCAGCACAGGATTTGGGCGCGGGAAATTTCCGAATTTTCGTCAAGATACTGCTGCCGCTGCTCGGCCCCGGCATAGCCGCAGGCGCAATGATGGCGTTTACTCTTTCGATGGACGACTTCGTGGTTACGTTTTTTGTCGGCGGCCCCGGAAGCACAACCCTGCCGGTCAAGGTTTACAGTATGATGAAACACGGTGCGCCTTCAATCATCAACGCGCTGTCGGTCGTTTTCATGGGGCTGACGTTCACGGTGGCAATTCTCGGCCAATTCTTTACCAAGAAAAAGTTTTAACCAACAACACAAATACAAAATATGAAAAAATATATAAATACATTGGCGATTGCGTTTGCCGTGCTGGCGGGCGTATTTATCTCGGGTTGCGGCCCGTCAAAACCGGTGCTTAATGTCTATATGTGGTCCGACTATATAGATATGGACCTCGTAAAGGAATTTGAGAAGGAAAACAACTGTCGCGTTGTAATCGACATTTTCGACTCGAACGAATTTATGTATTCAAAACTGAAAGCCGGCGGTACGGGCTACGACGTCATTTTGCCGACTTCCTATATGGCGAAGGTTATGTTCGACCAAAATATGCTTTCCAAGCTCGACCTTTCAAAAATTCCGAATTCAAAGTACATCAACAAAAAGGTGCTGTCCGACTTGGCAATCGACAAAAAGATGGAATACAGCATTCCCTATATGCTCGGCTACACTTGCGTGGCCTACAACAAGGAAAAGGTGGGAGACCTTCCCGCGTCTTGGGACGTATTCTCCAACGAAAAATTCGCCGGCAAAATGACAATGCTCAACGACCACCGCGAGGCAATCGGCGCGGCGCTTTTCTATTTGGGAAAAAGCATGAATTCCGTAAACGAACAGGATCTGGCAAAAGCGAAGGAAATTCTGCTTAAATGGAAAAAGAATTTGGCCAAGTTCGACAACGAACTCTACAAGGTCGGCATACAGTCGGGAGAATTTCTCATCGTCCAGGGATACAGCGGCGACCTCTTTCAAGTTCTTGCCGAATCGCCGAATCTGGCGTATATGTGCCCCAAGGAAGGCATTTCCATGAGTTGCGACGACTGGGTAATTCCGGTTACGGCAAAAAACAAGGAGCTTGCGTACAAATTTTTGAACTTTATTTGCGAGCCCAAAAACGCCGCAAAGAATATGGAATTCACCTGCTACAGCGCGCCAATTCCGGAGGCAAAGAAATATGTTTCCGAAGAAAACAAAAACCACCCCGGAATGTTCATATCCGACGACCTTTACAAACGCGGCGAACTTATCCGCGACCTCGGCGCCGACAATGCAAAATTCAATACGCTTTGGGACTCCGTAAAGGGCAACTAATCAACGCTTAGATTAAAAAAGGGCAAACTTCAAAAGTTTGCCCTTTTTTTGCGCGCCTTCCGCGAACGCACGGCTTGAAAACAAATAAAATCTTGAAAATACAAATATTTTTCAATATTTTCTATAATTCATTTAAACTATATACATATGGGAAAATATATAATGTACTTAATTTGGGCGACGGGTTTATGTTGCGCTACTTTCGCAGCCTATCCCCCCTCCCCGCAAGATAAACGCGACGACAAAATAGAGATTTTTGTCTTTTCAAACCCAAGCATAGAGGCATGGAGGCCGCTGCAAATAGCCTACAAGAAAAACGGAAAATGGACGGCTTCGCAAAACAATATACTGACAAGTTTCTTCGGATACCGCCAAAAGCGTCCCCTCCGCCAAATGACTACGCCCTATCTGTTCAAGGGCAACGACGGACTGTTTCATTGCGTCTGGGCGTTCGGCAAGGGCAGAAACGAATTTGCTCATTCGAGCACGCCGAATTTTTTCGACTGGAGCAAACAGGACAACGCCTCTCTCGACGGCAACATCGCATTCTTGAATCCGATTGTGATATCCGAAAGCGGCGGGAAATACTCCGTATTCTTCAAAAACGGTAACGTCGGTTTTATGAAGACGACAACCGCCGATTTTAAATCCTATTCAAAACCAAAAAAAATAGACAGCGCGGAATATCCAAACGCATATTCCGAGTTGAAAATTTCGGGGAAAAAATACGCCGGCGCATTCGTGAAAATCGACAAAAGCGACTTCGATGCGTTTATGAAAATAGAGCGCGACTATCTTGAAAAAAGAAAAATAATGTCCGACACCCCTTCCGCAATGTCAAAGAAAACGTCCGGCAAAAAATTCTCGGCCGCTTTGACCCTCACGGGAAAAAAGAAAAATATAAACAAAAAAATGATGGGGCTTTTTTACGAAGACATCTTAAACGCCGCCGACGGAGGAATTTATCCGGAACTGGTGCAAAACAGGGACTTTGAATATAACGCCGAAGACAATAAGACATTTACTCCGCTTTCGGCCTGGAAAATATCCGACAATGCAAAATTTTGGCTCGAAACGGAAAATCCGATAAGCGAAAACAATCCGACCCATCTGCTCTTAAAATCCAAGGACGGAAAGAGCGTGCGCCTCGAAAATTCCGGCTGGGACGGAATATCCCTAAAAAAAGGCGCAACCTACGATTTCTCGCTGTTCGCAAAGTCCGAAAACGCTTCGGGAACTGTGGAGTTTTCAGTGAAAGACGGCGGCGGCAAAAATGTCGTAGAAGGTAAAATAACCCTCGACTCCGACAAATGGAAAAAATATTCCATTCCCGCGACGGCAAAATCGGACGTAAAAAAAGCGTCTCTGGCGCTTGAAATTAAAGCCGACAAAAACGTGGCTGTCGATATGGTTTCGCTTTTCCCGCGAGACACCTTCAAGGGAAGAAAAAACGGACTGCGCAAAGACATCGCCGAAACGCTCGCCGCATTAAAGCCAAATTTCATTCGCTTTCCGGGCGGCTGTATCGTCCATTCCGATAAAACGAAAAATTTTTACCGCTGGCAATATACAATCGGAAAACTTGAAGACCGCAAACCGCTTCCGAATTTATGGGGATACCACCAAACCTTCGGCTTGGGCTATATGGAATATTTCCTCTTGTGCGAAGACTTGAACGCCGAGCCGATTCCCGTAGTTCCCGCCGGCACAGCCTGTCAGGTAAAAGGCGGCGAGTGTATCCCCTTGGAGGATATGCCCGCATATGTGGAGGAAGTCCTCGCGCTTATCGAATGGGCAAACGGAGATCCCTCCAAAACAAAATGGGGAAAAATACGCGCCGAAAACGGACACCCCGAACCTTTCAATTTGAAATATTTGGGAATCGGCAACGAAGACGAACCCACGGAAAATTTCAAAAAACGCTATCTGATGATAAAAGACGCCGTAAATAAAAAATATCCCGAAATAATAATTATAGGCAGTTCGGGCATTTTATCGCACGGACAGGACTATACAGAAGGATTGAATATAGTAAACGAATCCAAAACGCCAATAATCGACGACCACTGCTATGAAAGTCCCGAATGGTTTATCGCCAACCGAGATTTTTACGACAAGCGCGACAGAAACGGCCCAAAAATCTATCTCGGCGAATACGCGCCGCGCAACAGGGAAGACACAAACACGGCATATACGGCTCTTTGTTCGGCCTTCTACCTCATGAATATGGAGCGCAACGGCGATGTCGTGAAAATGGTTTCATATGCGCCGCTTATGGCCAAGCGCGATATTTCCAAACGCAAAACGCAAATGATACATTTCGACAACGACTACGTATATCCGACTCCCGAATATTACGTTCAGAAAATTTTCTCCGACAATTCGGGAGACATTTATCACGAAGCCGAAATTAAAATTAACGACGGCGGCGTCGGGGGAGTCAAAGAGCGCGTCTACGCCTCGGTTGTGGAAGATTCGCAAACGGGCGAAACGGTTTTGAAACTGGTAAATCTGCTTCCCGTAGAAACGGAAATAGACGTCGACCTGAATGACTTAAAGTCGGAATGTTCCGCAAGAAAGACTTTATTGACCTGCGAAAAGTTCGACGCCGAAAATGTCGAAATATCGGAAAGCGACATAAAACTCGGCGGAAAATTCAGGGAAAAAATGCCGCCCTATTCTCTCGCAGCCATAAAATTCAAGAAAAACAACTAACACTATCCGTTAAATAAAATGAAAAAACAAATATCCATTATAACCGCCCTGCTCCTTGCCGCAATCGCCGGCGCGGAGCAAATGCGCGAATACGAAAAACCGAACGCGGTGGAAGTTCCCGAACTTCAAAACGTGAAAATCAAAGGGCCTATCGGCGAAAAAATGAATACGTTTTTCCAAAACCGAATATTTTCGGATTGCGGAAAATACGAGGTTTTTGCCGAAGCCGAACGGGCGTTTACCAACCCGCAAGACGACGCAAAAAAAGCCGTCGGAGTGTGGCAGGGCGAATTCTGGGGCAAACTCGCCATCAGCGCATCGCGCGTTTACGACTATTCGCAAAATCCCGAACTTAAAAAATTCCTGCGCGAATCCACGCAGCGCATAATGGATTGCCAACAGGCCGACGGCTATATCGGCAGCTATCAAAACAAACTCTTTTTGAAGGTGACCGATCTCGAAGCCGCAAAAAAAGTGATGAATTGGAGATGCAACTGGTGCTGGAATCTCTGGTGCAGAAAATATACGCTATGGGGCATGCTCGAAGTTTACAGAATAACAAACGATAAAAATATTCTCGACTCGGCAAAACGCTCGATGGACCAATATATCGATATGCTGAAATCTAACAATATCAAGATTTGCGATACGGGCACATTTGAAGGAATGCCGAGCATGTCGATTCTCAAACCCCTGCTCGTACTATACCGTTATACGGACGACAAAAAGTATCTCGATTTTGCGAAGGAAATAGTTTCATACTGGGACAGGGACGGCAACCCCGCGCCCAATTTTCTCCAAAACGCATTCTCCGACAAACCCGTCCACGAATGGTATCCCAATCCCGAACGCTGGGCCAAAGCCTACGAAATGATGTCCTGCCTGCAAGGACTGGTTGAATACTACCGCGTTACAGGCGACAAAAAGAGCCTCGATGCGGTTGTAAAAATCCACGAAAAACTTTGGAGAAACGAGCGCAACCTCCTTAGCAGCGTCGGCTACAACGATATGTTTTCGCACGCCGCCGCCGAGCTTAACGGCGTAACCGAACCCTGCGACGCAATCCACTGGATGCGCCTCACCCACGAACTTTTCCTCGTCACGGCCGACCCAAAATATATGGACATTTTCGAGGAAACTTTTTACAACGCGTTTTTGGCCGGCGTATACCGCGACGGCAAATGGGGCGCAAGGGGCGTTCGTTCGCACGGACGTTCTTTCACGGCGGAAATTCAGGCCGACTTCATGAAAAACCACTGCTGCGTAAACAATATGCCCCGCGGATTTATGGACATGGCGCAATCGACGGCAACCTTTAAGGACGACACGATTTACATAAATCTCTACAACCCGTACAGCGCCAATCTCAAAGACGCGAAAGTGGACGTTTCCGACGGATACCTGCAATACGGCAAGGCGGTCGTAAGCGTGTCGTCGAAGACCCCGAAAAACGTGATGTTGCGCATTCCAGCATGGAGCAGGGAAACCTTTGTCAACGGCGAACCCGTAAAAAGCGGCGGCTGGCACGAAATAAAGAACGTCACAAACGGCAATTTCGACTTAAAATTCGACAATTCGGCAAGAGTAGTGAACAGCGAGTTGCCGTCGAGGCAAATCGACAAAAAAAGCAATTCGTTCCGCAGATGGATTGACAAAACCCTTTACGATACGGACGTAATGAGAAATTCCCCCGCCGCTACAATCCGTGTGGGCCCGCTTCTTTTGGCGAGAAGCAAATATATGGGAAACACCCAAAAGGAAATGTTCGAATCGGAGTCCGTAAACAATAAAAACGCCTCCTGCAAGCTCACGCCGCTGAGATCCGACACAACGATGTGCGGCTGGATTGCGGAAATAAAAACACCCGACGGAAAAACCGTTAAAACAAACGTATGCGACCTTTCTTCCGCCGGAGATAAAATCTCCATTGACGACGAAAAGTTCTATTCGATTTTCTTCTAAATCGCATAGCGGTTTGTAAAAAAAAAGCGGCATGGCTCAATTTCGCGCCATGCCGTTTTTCGTATTCGCAAAAGATTGCGCCCTACTTCAAATCGATTTTGAAACTGTCGAGCGGAAGTCCGTATTCGTTGAAAACGTTGCACTGCGACTCTTGCGCATACAGAAATCTGACCGACTTGGGCGAATCGACGCCTTTTGCCGAAGCTTCAAGTTTGGCGTCTTTGATTACAACGTCGGCGGGAACAAAATTTCCGTCGGCGCCGGCCATTTCCATAAAACGGACAGTGTCGCCGTCGGCGCGATTATCCGAACGCGCGAAAAATTTGCCTACGTTGTCGAAGCTCATTACAACCTTGTTGCCCGAAACTTTCGCATCGCGGATAGTCGGGAAATCGGCCTTTATGTTTTTCATCCCATAGGTATGGTTCAAGGCGAGTCCGGCGAGGCGCAAGCCGACGGTTTGTTTGTCGTAGGGGTGGATATCGCGCAAATCCCCGACATCGTTTGTCAAGACCATATGGGCATTCGGCTGCTCTTTGGCAAATTTGCGCTGCTGTTCCCACGAAACGCACAAAAGCGGCTGGCTTGTGCCTTTGCCGTCCTTATCGCGTCTGTAAACATAGGGCGAAAGCTGCACAAAATAGAATTGCAAATCGGGATTGCGGAATTTTTGAGACCAGCCGTTGTAAAGCGCATGCATTTTGTCGGCGTAATCTTGTTGGCCGAGGTTTGAACAGCCCTGATACCATATCGCCCCGCGGAATGTATACGGCACAAAGGGATTGAGCATTGCGTTGTAAAGAACCGTAGACTGCTGGCATCTTGTATTGCGCTTTTTTTGCTTTCTCATTTCGACTCTTTCGGCGGGAGTATAATCGTCTTTGAGATTTTTTAAATATTCCTCCGACAATTTAAGCTTGGGAACGGAGGCAAATCCGCATACGGGAGTCCACGCCTCGATTCTCGTGCCGCCCCAATTTGAATCCATAAGTCCAATCGGCACGCCGAGCGACTGGTACAACTGCATTCCGAAAAACGCCCCGCAAGCGGAAAGGTTGCGAATATTGGGATTATCCGCGGAAAAGGCGTTCCATTTTATGTCCGCGGTTTTCTTGGGTTTTGAACTCAAAACCGGATTGACGATGAAATATCTGATATCCTTGTAATTTGCCAACTGGAAAATTAGCCCTCCGTTCTTGGCGCGATATCTCGGCGAACCTCCCCATAACGGACAGTCCATATTCGATTGTCCGGCGCAGAGCCATACTTCGCCAACCAGAACGTTTTTAATTTGCACTTTGTCTCCGTCCGACTCCGAAACAGTCATAACGCGACTTTCGTTTGACGCCTTCATCGGCTTTAAATTTGCAAGCCAACTGCCGTCGGCTCCCGCCTTGGTTTGAACGCTTTGTCCCGCAAAATCGACCTTAACGGTAGAGTTTGGAGAAGCGTCGCCGAACACTGCGACATCTTTATCGCGTTGAAGAACCATATTGTCGCCGAAAATCGGCGCCATGGTTATTTTAGCCTGTGCTGCAAAGGCCGCCGCCAAGGCCGCTATCGTAAGTAAACAATTTCTTGTATTCATATATTAGATTGTTGTATAAGTAATAATGTAACAATGTTAAAAACTTATCCGAGAGTTGCAAAGATTTTTTTCACAGCCTTATAAGAAAAAGCCTGACAAGCGGAAAAAGCGGGAACTTTTCCGCCAAAAAAACGCATTTTAGACGCACACGAACCGCACACGTTCCGAAGGGAGCAAACGCCCGCAAACCCTGAAACCACCTAAGCAAGAAGCCCCCAATCCTTGAAGAATTGGGGGCTTTGAAATGGTGCCAGAGAGTGGATTCGGACCACCGACCAAAGGCTTATGAGTCCTCTGCTCTACCACTGAGCTACTCTGGCGATTTTTAAAGATTTGCAATGTAGCAATTCCCTCTTTTAAGTCAAGTCCTATTTCGATTTTTTTTCAAAATTTTCGACACTTTTTTCGCCGTTTTCGGGTTTTTCAGTGCCGACTATTTAGCGTTCCAAGAACTTATAAGAAATTGCGGTTTTTCCTCCGATTTTATACCCGATACGAAAACTTTTATTCTCTTTACTCCGTGGGGCGGAAGCCAAAAGAAATTGTCGGTAGCGTAATATTTCGCCCCTTTATTCCCGATATCCACCGTCGTCATAAACGACGGATTGGCGGAATCGTTGCGGATTTCAATCTCCGCTTCCGCAGTTTCGCCTTTTTGGTCAATCGACAGCGTCTTAAATCTCAATTCCGCTTTCCCTGCCGCATTTGCTGCAGGTTTCAACCAAGGCCCGTTTTTCAAGGTAGGCCACGGGAATTGCTTTTTATAGGGAATCGGCATGGTCGTAATATCTTTTTTAAATTTGTCCGAAGACGCCGCGGCAAGACATCTTGGCCAATAAACCGAGCGCGACAGCGTCTCCCCGCGTCCGTCCTTCAACACCGCCTCGACAAAAAAGAATTTATCCTCGAAATTTTCTGGAATTGCAAACGACCCTCCCCCGATTATTTTCACGATTCCGTCTTTATCCAATTGCTGCGCCATGCCGCCGTATACGGTTTTGCTGCCGACAGCAGTGGCTTCCATGATGCCTTCTCCGGATGTAACAACGCTGCCGCGCAGCAATTCTGCATCAAGTGTTTTGTGCAAGTCGTGATTTTCGCCGGTCAGTGCAGATTGATTGACATCTACTTGACCCTCGCGCAGAACTCCATCCGCGGGAATGCTCTCTCCTGCTTGCAGCAAAATCAAATCACCGCACACGACATCATCCGCGGGAATGACAACGATGCGGCCTCCGTTGCGCCGCACACGGCAGGTCACGTTGGCGGCTTCTGTCTGCATCCGGCGAAACGCCGCATCGCTGCCGTATTCTGACAGGGCAGATATAAACGTAGCCAAAAACACAGCGGCGGCAATGCCTACGGTTTCAAACCACGGCGCACCGCGCAGCATAAACAACAGATTGATGCACAGGGCGATGAGCAGAATGCGAATGATCGGGTCGGAAAAGCCCGAAAGAAAACGAGAAACCAACTTGTTTTCGTTGCATGCAGTCAGACGATTGCAGCCGTGCTGCTGTCGAGACGCCTGCACTTGTGCGCTGCTCAGTCCGCCGCTTCCGGTCATAGACATCCCTCCCTTTGCTCCAGTGTATGAAAGGAGAGCGGGGAGTATGACAGGTGCCATAATGAAGAGGACAAAACAAAAATCTCCCGCCGAAAATCCGGCGGGAGATCGTATTGCGTGTAAAATTTCAACTGTTTTGCCTAAAAAAACGTTGGAAAAATTATAATGCAA
>JABLTK010157678.1_pt1 | contig 14747 bp, 10 predicted proteins | sample 7160131 | NCBI WGS metagenome assembly JABLTK01 (sample SAMN14651221, study PRJNA627086) | human gut metagenome | isolation source: feces | host: Homo sapiens
CGGTGCGGAGGTGACATTCGGCATTGTCAACGCAGCGCAGATTTTCCCGGCGGCAGTTGTCCGGACGGACGGCACCGGCGCGGCGCGGCTCAGCTGCGGCTATGGCGATCTGATCGTGCAGGTGCAAAAACACGCGCTGCGCTGCGAAGTGCTTTGCCCGGCCGCACAGCAGACGCTGGAGCTGACGCTTACGGAGCCGGAACCCCCGTCCGGACGCTGGACAGCATGGTCCATCTGTGCGCCGAAGGAGCATCTGCCCGCGCGGAAAGCGCCCGACCCGGCAGAAAAGGCGCGCATCGCGGAAAAGCTGGCAGCGGCAAATGAAAAGCGCCGCCTCCGGACGGAAGCGGCGTATGATGCGTCCCACATACAGGCGCTGTGCGCGCAGCTTGGCTGCGGCGCGGAGATAGAACCGCTCCTGCGCGCAGCCTGCGGGAATTTTTCAAATCTGGCGGCATTTCTGGCAGACCCCGCGTTTGCGCCTGAACAGAAGCTTGCGCTTCTGCGGACGCTTTCGGAAAAGGACCTGCGCGATGTCCGGCCGGAGGTGCTGCGCGAGGCGCTGATGTCTGCCGCAGATGGCCTGCCGCCGGACGAATTTACCATGCGCTATCTTCTCTGCCCGCGTATCGATACAGAGCCGCTGGCCTGCTGGCGGCAGGCGCTGGCAGAAAGCTTCCCGGAGGCGCAGAAGCAAAAATTCCGCGAAGCGCCGGACGCGCTCTGGCGCTGGATCCGCGAAACGATCCGGCAGGCGCCGGAAACGGAATACCGGCAGCTTGTGACGCTCCCTGCCGGCGCCCTGCGCCTGCGCTGCGCGGATCTTCGTTCGCAGCGGCTGCTGTTCGCGGCACTCTGCCGGACGTTTGGCATCGCGGCGCGCCTCGATCCGCACAGCGGTGCGGCGGAGTATGCTTCCGCCGGACGCTTCCTCTCCCCGGAGGAGGGGCAGACGCCCTGCGCGGCGCTGCGGCTTAAAAAGCAGCCCGGCCAGACATGGCAGCCGGGCGCGGATTTTGGCCTGTCCGTGTTTACAGACGGCAGCTGGCAGCCGTTGGAGCTGTCCGGCCTTTCGTGGCAGGATGACTGCATGACCGTCCCGCTTTGCCCGGGCGTTTACCGCATTCTGACCGACAGCCGCCTGCCGAGCGGCGATCTGCATGTGCTGCGTCTGGAGCTCCGGCTGGACGCGGGACAGTCGGCCGGAATCCTGCTGCAGAAGCAGCCGGCCGCGGTTTCGGAGCTGGTCGTGGATTTCACGCTGCCCGAGTTTCAGGCGGAAGCGCCTGACGGACGCCGGGCGTCCGCCGCGGAGCTGACGCAGGGACTGTCGCTGCTTTTATGGCTGGACGCGGGAAGCGAGCCGACGGAGCATCTTCTGAACGAGCTGCTGGCGAGCCGCGGCCGCATTCGGGGTCTGCGCATCGTGCTTCTTCTGCCCGCACGGCAGGCGCTTCAGAATAAAACGCTGCGCGCCGTGCTTGCGGCCATCCCGGAGGCGGAGGTCTGGCTGAGCGCCGATTCCGCGGAACCCGCAGCGCGAAGCGCCTATGTAAGCCCGGACAGCCTGCCGCTTCTGCTCCTGTGCGACCGCCCGCGCCATATCATCCACGCCTGCGCCGGATACCGCATCGGCAGCATAGACACCGCACTGGCCTTCTGCCAGCCGGAAGCAACCTGACGCAAGCCCCGCAGGAGCAGCCCGAAACATACAACCCCAGCAGGGGCGGGGCTCTGCTCCGCCCGATGGAAAACTGCAAAGCTTTCGCTGTTACAGCCTATTGCTCCTGCAAATATAAATACACTCTGGATTGGATCCGCTCCGCTGCTTCATCCTCTGTCGCGTCTCCGGCCAGATAGGGTGCGAGTTCTTCCTGGATGATCTGTTCGACGGTAGCCGTCGGATAGTCCGCCGTTCGCAGCCCGTCGACCAGCTGATAGAACAGCTCGATCTCCCGCTGCGTGATCGCCTCCTTTTCCAGCAGCCCAGTAAGCTGCGTCTGCAAAACAGGATCGTTGACGGGCAGGCGCAGCCGCATAGTTTCCTGACAGGGCTGCGTCAGCAGGTAGCGCAAAAAGGCATACGCGCCGGATTTTTGGTTGCTGTTCGCGTTGATGGCAAATAATTCTGAAAAATGCAGAACGCTGCCGTCTGCATGGTCGCTGGGATACCCGCAGAAGACATACTGCTCCATCGGCGGCAGCAGATAGCGCTCCGCGTCATACGCAATGGTTCCCACATCTGCAATCACGTCGTAATACAAAAGCCCGTTGCACGGAAACGGCTCCGCCTTGGCTGCCTCCTGCAATTTTAACAGCTGCAGCTGTGCCTTGAACGAATCCGAATCGAAGCTGCACGACGCAGTCTCGATATCCACATAATCCCGCGCGCACAGCGCGGCCATCGCTGGCGCATAGGTAAAGCCGTCCCCACCACCGCTGTTTGCAATAAAGGGATACAGCGGCACATCAGAGCTCGTGCAGGCCGCCAGAACCGCCTCCGGCGTGAACGCCTCCAGCCGGTTTGGGTCAACGGCATAGGTGCTGATGGTATAGCCGACCGGCAGCCGGTATAGGCTGCCGTTTTTGGTCAGCGCCTGCCGGATGCCGGGCCGCATCACGTCCAGCGGAGCGGAGCTGTCCGCGTTCATCCACGGCAGCAGATCCTCAAACACGTCCGCGTCGCGCAGCTGCTGCCACTGCGTTTCGCGCAGCAGATAGATGTCATAGCCCTGGCCTGCGCCAAGCTCGGTCAGCGCCAGCTCCTTTTCCTCGGCGGACTTCGCTTCGATCACCGTGACCCGGTACTCCGGGTAAAGCTTCTGAAATTCACTTGCGTAAACCGTCAGGGGCAGATCGCTGAACGCTGCCTGATACAGCGTGATCTCCGTCGGCTCCGCCAGCGTTTCTCCATCCGGCAGCCGTTCATAGAAGCACGCAGCCTCGATGCTGCTGTTCAGCGCGAAAAAGCCCTCGTCTGTGCCCAGAACCGTCTGATAGTTGTTCGCCGCTGTGTTGGCGTTATCCCTCCAGCTCAAGACCGCCGCGACAGTCCCGGCTTCAAAATCCGGTTGTAACAAATACTCCTGATTTACAAGCAGGAGCCTGCCATCAACATCCAGTCCCATACCATGCACGTCCAGCACCGCGCAGGAGAACTCCGCTTCCGCCTGCAGCGTCTCAGCGTTCAGCCGCACGACCTTCTCCGTCTCATAAAGCGTATCGCCCTCGACGCGCACATAGACTGCATCCGGAGCAGCCAGAATTTGCAGCAGCTGCCCGTCAAACGCGGCCTGCTCCGCAAGCTGCTGCCCATCCGCGCCGATTTTGACGACCCGTTCGGCAAACAGCAGATCATATGCGCCGCTGCCGCCGTCAAATCCGCGCGGTTCTTCCGGGTAGACCTCCGTCAGCGGTACCGTACTGAGGATCGCTCCATCCGCATCATAGGTCGTGATCGAATATCGCCCCTCCGGCGCGTCTACAGTGACCGGTTCTCCATCCGCGTCAAAATAGAACGCCGGATACGTCCCCGCAAGCAGCGCCAGCGTGTCGCCGCTTTCACACACGCCATACAGATATTCCGCGTCCGGCAGCGGGAGTGCCGCAGTACTGCCGTTCGCATCCGTTGCGCCAAGCGCCGCCGGAGCATTGGAATAGGAATAGAGTTTCCCATCCCGGACGCATTGACCCTCGGCCTCCGCGATCACTTCCGGCAGCGGCCATGTCGTCTGCCGGTAACACTGACCATCTGGTACATTCTGAATATCGATCTGCGCCGCCGGGGACACCTCCGGCGGCGTTTGCACGCCCTGCGCCTCCTCCCGCGCCGAGCAAGCAGTCAGAAGGTATAAGCATATGACCCCCAAAACAAGCAATTTCCTTTTCATAGCATCTGCACCTCCTGCGGTTTCCCGCTTTGAAAGAATCCAGACAATGATCGATTTACATAACACCATTATAAAGCAACCAAAGCAGAAGTCAAGGATAAACCTGGAAGCAGCCAATGCCCGCAGTCCCCGCAAAGTCTCCCACTGGAGAGGGAGCTGTCAGCGAAGCTTTCATACGTAAGTCATGCGGTTTATTTGCCGAAAAACCATCAAATTATGCAACTCGTCTGTACTTTGTTTACAGCAGGACATAAAAAATATACAATCATAACAGTTCAAGCGACCACATCCTGCAGCAAAAAGACGAAAGGCGTGAGAGATTTGACAGACAGAGCGTGCCGGATCCACCCAGGACGGAGAAGAAAGAACTGGTCCGTATATCTATTTCTGCTGCCCGGCTTTTGCCTGTTTTGCTTTTCAGTCCTGATCCCATTTCTGCGCGGCATCCACATCGCCTTTACAGACTGGAACGGCATCACGACAGACTATCATAGCGTCGGCCTGCGGAACTTCATCAGCATTTTTCAGGATCAGCGCGTGAAGCAGCCGCTGCTCAACTCGCTCAAATTTGCCTGTATTGGCACGGTCGGCAGCAACCTTGTTTCCCTCGGCAGCGCGCTGCTCGTCAATCAGTGGAAGGGGCGGCTCGGAAACCTGTTCCGTTCGGCGTTTTTCATCCCGGTCTGCTTCAGCTCGATCCTGACGGCGTTTATCTGGGGCTTTTTGTATCGCGAAGCGCTGCCGCATCTGCTCGGGATCAAAAACATGCTCGGGAACCGGGATCTGGTGATCCCCGCGATCGTGATCATGGGGATCTGGAATACCAGCGGCATCAACATGCTGATCTACCTGTCCGGCCTCAAAAACATCCCGGGCGAGATTCTGGAAGCGGCGAAAATCGATGGAGCGTCCGCATGGAAGCAATTTACGCATGTCACGCTTCCACTTCTTACCCCGTCGTTCACGGTCTGCGTCACGCTCTCCATGACGTCCTGGCTGAAGGAATTTGCAATGACGATGGCCGCGACCGGCGGCGGACCTGCGGGCGCGTCGAAAACAATGACGATCTATATCTTTGAAAATCTTTATACCTATAACAAAGCGGGATATGGGCAGGCGATCGCGATCGCATTTGCGCTGCTTCTCATCCTCCTTGGCAACAGCGTTTCTTCATTCTTCAGAAAAAGAGAGGTGGAACTGTAAATGCCGGCAATCAACAGACCCTTCAGACAAGGCCGGAAGGCGCTGCTCCTCCTGCTCACCGCGCTCGCCGCGCTGCTGTTTGTTTTCCCGATCTATATCGCGGTCATCACCTCATTCAAAACGCCGCTGGAGATCGCGGAATCGATTCTGGCGCTGCCGCAAAGGCTGCGGCTGGACAACTATATCGACGGCATGCGCGAAAGCCAGTTCGCGCGTTCGCTCCTCAACAGCGTGATCGTGACGTTTCCGGCGGTCTTCATGATCGTAGTGTTTTCCGCCATGGGCGGTTACGCGATCGCGCGAAACGCAAAGAACAACTGCCTCATCCGCTTGCTGGATAAGCTGTATCTGTCCTCTCTGATGATCCCGTTTCAGGTCATCATGATCCCTGTGTATAAGACCTTTAAGGATCTGGGGCTTCTGAATACGCTCAGAGGCATGATCCTGATGCTTACCGGCTACAGCATCGCCTATCCGACCTTCCTGATCGTCGGCTTTGTCAAATCTGTTCCGCGTGAGATGGAGGAGGCAGCGACCATCGATGGCTGCGGCCCGTTCCGATGCTTTTTCAGCGTTGTTCTTCCGATGCTCAAGCCGATCATTGCCACGGTGGCGGCCCTGCATGTCATGTGGCTGTGGAATGACTATAATATTGCGGTCATTCTGCTGCAGAAGGATGCGATCCGGACGCTGACCGTAAAGCAGTATTATTTCTTCTCTGAGTTTTCCGCGAACTATGGCGTCGCGTTTGCAGCCGCAATTCTCTGCATGATCCCGATCCTGATTTTCTTCGTGTGCATGCAGAAAAATCTCGTAGAGGGAATTTCGGCAGGGGCGGTAAAATCATAGACCCCGCAGGAAACGCACGTTATAAACCGGAAAACAGGCATACCCTTCATCGCACCCCCAAAAAAATATAAACAGGAGGCTAAAATGAAAAAAAGAATCTATTGCATGCTGCTGTGTGTGGCCCTGGTGCTGAGTCTGGCCCTGATGGGATGCACGGCAAAGCAGACCCAGGAGCCTGCCCAGACGGAGCAGACTGACCAGAAAGCAGCCGTCACAGAGGAAAAAGAGCCGGCGGCAGAGGCAGAGACGACCGGCGAGAAGAAGATCAGCTTTACCTGGCTGCATCATCTTCAGGAGGAAGGCAAGAAGGCGTGGGTGCAGTATTGTGCGGATACCTACATGGCAGCGCACCCGAATGTCACGATCACGACCGAAATGCAGAATACGGATAATTTCATGACGGTTCTCAAGACCAAGATCGCAACGGACGACGCACCGATGATCTTCGATCTTGAGCCGACCCAGCTGACGGAATTCCAGCAGGCCGGACATCTTGCGGAGCTTTCCGACATTGTGGGCCTTGAAAACTACTCCGAAGCCCTTCTGGACGAAGGCCGCAGAGAGGGCGGACAGTACGGCGTACCGCTTGACGCAAACTCGTTCAACGCGCTCTACAACAAGGATCTGTTTGAACAGCTTGGTCTGAGCGTGCCCACGACGCTTTCGGAGTTTGACCACGTCTGCAGGACGCTTCAGGAAAACGGGATCACCCCGATCGCCTGCGGCTTTGCCGAGCAGTGGACGATCAGAAGATACAGCAATATTTATACCGATATCGCGTGCGTGAAGGACAACCCCAACTGGTTCGTCGAGAAAATGAACCGCACCAGCACCTTCTCGGAGGATCAGGCGTTTAAGGATTCCATCAGCCTGTATATGAGCTATAAGCCGTATTGGGGTGAGGATCCCTATGGCACCAAGCAGGCCGATGCGCTCAATCAGGTCGCAGCGGGAAAAGCCGGTATCGTCATCAACGGCACATGGACGATCGACGGTCTTCTCGCGATCAATCCGGATCTGAACATCGGCGCGTTCGCGATCCCCACCTCGGAGGATCCCAGCGGAGCAATCATGGAAATGAAGCCCGGCAACAGCTTCTGCGTTTTCAACTCCGAAGACCCTGAGCTGCTTGCGGTCGCAAAGGATTTCTTCACCTTTATGTGCTCGCAGGATTCCGCATCGTACTATGCGCTCAATGCGCACAGCATCCCGGGCAGCAGCATCGAGGTGGAGACCATCGAGCCGCTGAACGACATCCTTGCGTATTCCGGCGATCAGGTCTACATGATGTCCGGTGTGACGACGTTCTCCGGCGAATACCACAGCATCTATCTGGAGCTCTTGCAGAAGCACGGCATGGAAGCGTCGTTCGATGTTGACGCGCTCTGCGCTGATCTGGACAATGCCTTTGCCGGCATCCAGTAAGCGAAGAAAGAACAACAGTTAAAACATGGGGGAGAGCATGGCTTTCACGATCAGACATGACTCTCCCCCAAAGGTAAATTTCCCGGTAGCTTTTCGAAATCACCTCCTTTATAATCGATTTATAGTCAAACGAAGGGATATGGTGATGAAATGGAGAAACAGTACAAAAGAAAGCTCCTTCTGCTTGTCTGGATGGCGCTGGTCGGGGCTATGACGGCGCTTTTGATCCTGTTCGTTCTGCGAACGCAGCTTGAGCGGTTTCATATGGCGCTGTATATCTCCTCGAATTTTCTGTCAAGTCAGCAGATCTTCAATGCGACAATGCAGCGGACGATCCTCGCTGTGATGCTGTATTCCTTCGGACTGGCATGTATTTTCCTGTATTTTATTTCCTACGAAACGGAGAATTTCCTGAATTACACCCGCGTGTTCTGGTATGCGGCCGGCTTTGTGGTCAGTCTCTGGGACTATGAAACGGTGTTTTATGCAGCAAAGCCGATTGCACGGCTCTGGCGTGTAAGCGGCGACGTTTGTCTGACGCTGCTGGTGCAGTGCGTGTTCTGTGCGATTCTGGAGCAGATCGAGTGCGGCGGGAAAACGCGCTTCCGAATGCTCTGCCGCGGGCTGTGCCTGATGAATCTGGCTTTTTCGCTGTACGGAAATTTCCGTATTTCTGTGTTCAGTATGCGCGTCTTCTTTGTCGCGCTTTCCATTTTGACCGCGGCCCTGTACGCATCGTACCTCAGTACAGCCCTGGATAAAAAACGTACAGTCACAGATCTGCTTGGGATTCTGGTGGTCGGGATCCTCCTGCTGTGCCTGCTCGCGTTTACCTTCCTTGTGAGCTTTTATAAATATCAGACGCTTTCAAGCTGGTATACGGTCTATCTGAAAGTACTTGGGTATCTCGTGGCCGTCTATACGGTCGTGCTGTTTACAAGATTTTTTCAGTACCACCGAACGGGACTGTTCCTTGGCGGTGAGACCAACAGAAAGATCCTTGAGATCACACGATATAAGCAAATGATTACAAAGCTGATCCTCGATCAGTGCCGGACGCCGGTCGAGAATCTGCTTGCATATAAAGAAAAACAGACGGAAGCAGCGGATCCGGCCTATCTGCAGAATCTTTTCCGGGAGATCAATCGGCTGCGGGATACGCTGTCGCATATTGAGGATGTCCATCGCGTCTACGGCCAGTCGGCGCACAGTGAGCAGATCAAGATCAGCATTACCGCTCTGATGCACTACACCGCATATCTGCTGCAAAGCAAGCGCGGATACGGCAGCGTGCAGATGTCGTTTGAACAGATCACAGAGGACGACTTTGTATATGGGGACCCGTATCTGCTCCTGCAGGCCAACGAAGCGTTCTGGACGGCTGCGCAGTCGGTCGGTCAGGATGAGTCGACAGAATTCAGAATTCAAAAAACAGAAAAGGAAACGGTACGGGTTTCAATCCGTGTGCCGGTCGATCCGGAAAAGCTGTATACCGCAAAGCGCATCCGCTGGCTCATTGCCAGCAGGAGCGAGTCACAGCCGATCCGCGGCGATCTGGAGCTGAGCATCTGGGCGGCAAAAAACAATCTGCTGCACGAAGGCGTCGCGGCCCAGTGTCAGCTGATCAAATGCGTGAGCGGGTGGGAGTTTGTGATCCAGTATGACCTGCTTCCATGGCGGGACGGCGCAGACCGCAGACCGGATGACACCCGGCCTGCGCAGCACGGCGGGGAACAGAATCAGAAGGAGATCCTGCTGCTGAGTACTTCGCCCGCGCAGATCGAAATGATCTGCTCCTATCTGGAAATGGAGGACTATACCGTCCGCTGCTTCTGTACGGAGGAGGATGTGCTCCGCTGCATCGAAGCGCAGCGGAACATTGGCGCGATCATTATCGGAACGATTTTCTTCTTCGCGGACATCGACCGTTTCTGCGCAAAGATCCGGGAACGGTATCCGATGGAGCAGCTTCCGATCCTCGTGATCGCAAATGATAAATACAAGCTCATGGACAACCGCCTGCTGGCGTATGTCAACGACGTGATGGTCGAGCCGTTCGGGCAGCTCGATTTACGGCAGAAGATCCAGATGATGCTTTTGCTGCTGCAGAGCTCCGCGCTGGAGACGGTGCGCGCCAAGCTGGATTTCCTGCAGGTGCAGATCGACCCACATTTTATCTTCAACACACTCAGCACGATCATGCCACTTTGCCTGCAAAAGCCGATGCTGGCCTATGAAATGCTGACAGACTTCAGTCAGTATCTCAGAGGAAGACTTTACGCGAATGATTTGCAGAGTGCACTTCCGGTAGGACGGGAGATCGAGCTGATCCAGGCCTATCTGGCGATCGAAAAGGTCCGGTTTCCGGATCGTATCGACGTCGGGATCCGGATCGACGCGGACGAAAGCATCCCGATCCTTCCGCTGCTGATCGAGCCGATCGTGGAAAACAGCATCAAGCACAGCATCAAGGGACAGCAAATGCTGAAGCTGCGGATCACGATCATCAGCGATGAGCAGTATCTGTATATTTCCGTGGAAGACGACGGGATAGGGATCGCGGAGGAAAAGCTCCGGCGGATCCTGCATGAAAAAGCAGAGAACCCGACGTCTATCGGAATCCATAATGTAAAGCAGCGCCTGTATATCTACTATCACGAGACCCTGCACATCGAAAGCGTTCCGGGCGCAGGGACCAAAACGACATTTCGGATCCCGGTGAATGCGTTTGACAGCGCCGCGGAAGGAAGGAGGAGCTGAGATGAGAGAGCTGAATGTTGTGATCATTGACGACGAACCGCTGATCCTGGAAAACCTGAAATATGTACTGAAGCAGTTTGAAAACATCCATATCCGATATGAGTCCACAGACGCGGTTTCCGCGCTGGAATACGTGAAGGAAGCGCAGGATATTCAAATCATATTTGTGGATATTACGATGCCGGTATTGAACGGCCTTGATTTCGCGGAACGGGTGTTTGAGCTGAATCCGAATATTCGGATCGTATTTGTAACCGCATACGAGCAGTACGCGATCAATTCCTTCAGCGTCAATGTGCTCGATTATATCCTGAAGCCCGTGACGGTATCGCGGGTGCGGAAGCTCCTGGACAAATTTGAGCGACTGGAGGACACACAGCCTGCCGGCAGCAGGCAGCAGGCAGCAGCGCGGGACGATGAGCCGGTCCTGAAGATCGCTGTCACAAAAAATAACCGCTTCTTTATCATTGACCCGCGTGAAGCCTATGTGATCATGGCGCAGGGGAAGGACATTTTTCTGTACACGAAGGCGGATACCTACCGCATGAAGTATACGATAAACTATTGGGAGAAGCGGCTTGCCGGGCAGGGATGGATCCGCTGCCATCGAAGCATTCTGATCAACATCGACCATATCAGAAGCATTTCGCCGATGTTCAACTCCACCTATACCGTATATATGGAGGATCGTGACGAGCAGATCCCTGTGAGCCGGTCCTATATCAATCAATTCAAAAAAGCACTGAATCTCTGAGCAAAAAGGAGAGCCCGGATGAGCGTTTACCTTGGAATCGACGTTGGAACCACAAACCTGAAGGTCGCTGCCTTTGATGCGCACGGGCAGCTGTGCGCCTATCACAGCGAGCCGACGCCCCGCCGCGAGCTTGGGCCGGGATCGGCGGAAATGGATCCGCTGCTGATCTGGGAACAGGTCCTGACAGGACTGCGGTGCGTATGCGCGGCAGTGGGGAAGGATGTTCGCTCGATCGGTGTTTCCTCCATGGGCGAAGCCGGCATCCTCTGTGATCGTGACGGAAAGCCGCTTTCCGACTTTATGGTCTGGTACGACAGCCGTCCGCAGCCAATCGTCGAAGCATTTCTTAAAACGCATGATGCGCAGGAGGTATTCATGCAGACCGGACAGATCCCGGCTGTCAAGTACGGGCTGATGAAGCTTCTGTGGCTGCGCCGGGAGAAGCCTGCGCTGTTTCGGCAGGCAAGGCACTGGCTGTCTGTCGAGGATTGGATTTTGTTCTGCCTGACGGGCGAATATGCGACCGATGAATCGATCGCATCGCGGACGATGGCGTTCGACGTGCGCACACGAAGCTGGTCCAGCCGCATTCTCTCCTCGGTGGACATGGAGCCGGAGCTGTTTTCACCGGTTTTCCCCGGCGGCACGCCGGTCGGCACGGTGCGCGGAGGACTGGCACAGGAGCTGGGCCTGCCGTCTGGAACAGTTGTTTCGACCGGCGGACATGACCATGCCTGCGCGGCGGTCAGCATCAATATCGTTTCGCCGGGCGTCATGCTGGATTCCATGGGAACCGCAGAGGTCCTGATGACGGCGGCGGACGCTCCGCTGCTGGAAAAAAAGCTTTTTGACGGACAGTACTGCGTCTATCCGCACTGCGGCCCGCTGCCATACCGGATCGTCTCGTCCAATCAATCCTGCGGCGCATGTATCGAATGGTATCTGAATACCTTCGGCAGCCATTTCAGACGGAGCGCGGCACAGCCGGCGGACGCGTACCGCGCAATGACAGAGCTGGCGGCAAGCGCAGCCGATACGGAAAGCGGCGTCCTGTTCCTGCCCTTCATCCGGGGTGCGGTTGAAAACCCCTTCCTGAAGGGGAGCTTTCTCGGCATGGATGATTCCAACACGGAGGCGGAATACGTCAGAGCTATCATAGACGGCCTTGGCTACGAGATCCGTCACCAGATGACAGGCTTGGAAGTGCTGACCGGAACGCCGGTACAGACTGTCCGCGTCGTCGGCGGGCCGAGCAAGTCGCCGCTCATCATGCAGCGCAAGGCGGTCACGCAGAATTGCAGGATCGACGTCCCGCAGTGTACGGAGGCCGCCTGCAAGGGCGCGGCGATCCTTGCGGCGATCGCGGCCGGCGATCTGTCGTTTTCGCAGATCGCGGAGCTTGCGCCGCCGGGAACACGGTATGATCCGCAGCCGGGGGATCCGGCACAGCAAACCTACAGACGGTATCTGAGCGCCAGAGAAGTGCTCAATACGTGGTACCGACAGAAAGGAGCGGAGCAGCATGTTTGATCCGACCCTGATCCAGCCATGGACAGCTGCGCAGGCGCAGGCGGTGAAAGAGGAATGGACGCGCTGCGTCCGGCCTGATGCGCCGATGTATTTTGTGCTTGACGACGACCCGACCGGCGGGCAGACGGTCCACGATGTACCGGTGTTTACGGCATGGGATGAAGCGACGCTCCGCGAAGCCTTCCTGACCGGCAGCCGTCTGGTTTATCTGATGACGAACTCCAGAAGCCTGTCGGCACAGCAGACGACAGCCCTGTATGAGCAGCTTCTGACAAATCTGAAAACAGTCTCGAAGGAGCTTGAACGGCCCTGCCGCATCATCAGCCGCGGCGATTCCACGCTGCGGGGGCATTATCCACTGGAATCCAATCTGATCCGGCGCTCTATGAACGAGCCGGTCAAGGAACTTCTGATCCCCGCGTTTCCGGAGGGAAATCGAGTTACATATCATGCTGTGCAGTATCTGCTCGACGGGGGCAAATGGATCCCCTGTGCGCAGTCCGACTATGCAGCAGACAAGACGTTCGGCTATCACAGCTCCGACCTGCGGCTGTGGGTAGAGGAAAAAACGGCAGGCGCCTGCCGCGCAAAGGAGGTCTGTTCGATCCCTCTTGAGCTGATTCGGGAATGTGCCTATGACGCGATCGAACAGCTGCTGACAGACGGCCGCTATGCGTGCTATGCCGTCGATGCGCTGTGCTATACAGATCTGAAGGCGTTTTACGTGGCCTGCGCACGTGCAGAGAAGAAGGGCGTGCGGTTTCTGGCGCGCACAGCGTCCGCATGGCCGCGGGTGGCCGGCGGGATCGATGCTGCACCGCTGCTGGAACCGGGAAAGATCCTGGATAAAACCGTCCGGGCGGGCGGCCTTATTATCGTGGGCTCGCATGTGAATCGCACGACGCGCCAGCTGGAAGCACTGATCCGCGGAGGAAAAACGGAGCACGTCGTTTTTGACCAGCACCGTGTTCTGCACGAGGAGGAGCTGGAGCAGGAGATTCTGCGCGCGTCGCAATGCGTGTCAGATGCACTGAAGCAGGGAAAAAACGTGGTGCTTGCGACCAGACGCGAGCGGCTGGATCTTCCGGATGCGTCGGCAGAGCAGCAGCTGGAGATCACCGGACGGATCAGCCGTGCATTCACCGACTGTGTCCGCCAGATCACGGTGCGCCCGTCGTTTATGATAACGAAGGGCGGCATCACATCCAGCGACATTGTAACAAAGGCGCTGAACACCCGCCGGGCGATGATCCTCGGACAGATCTATCCCGGCGTCCCGGTCTGGAGGCTGGGCACGGAAAGCCGGTATCCCGGAATGCCGGTCGTGATATTCCCGGGGAATGTCGGCGAGGACGATGCACTTTGCCAGGTTTCCGGGCAGCTTTGTGCAGCAGAACGATCAAAAACGCAGGAGGGAGCATGATGAAAAAGAAAATCGCAGTGATCCATACAAGCCTGACCATCTATCCCAGCATGGATCAGGAGATCCACCGGCAGATCCCGGATGCGGAGATCCATAACATCATTGACGCCAAGATTTTGTCGGATGTGATGCAGAACGGCGGGATCAACGAGGATGTGAAGCGAAGAATGACGCTGTATGTGCTTGCGGCAGAGTCCATGGGCGCGGACGTCATTCTGAACGCCTGCTCCTCGGTCGGCGAAGCCTTTGACGTGGCCAGAAGCATGACGCGCGTTCCCTGCCTGAAGATCGATCAGGCGATGGCCGAGGAAGCGGTTCAGAAAGGAACGAATATTGCGGTCTATGGAACCGTCGGCACGACGCTTGCGCCGAGCGCACGGCTGATCCGCACGGTTGCCGCGCAGAGCGGAAAGCAGGTCACGGTGACGCCGTATCTGATCGACGGCGCATTTGAGATCCTTGCCGGAGGCGACCCTGAAACACATAACCGGATGGTTCTGGATAAAATCAGGGAAACAAAGGACCAGCATGACGTGCTCGTGCTGGCGCAGGCCAGCATGGCGGTTCTGATCCCGCATCTGCAGGACGTGGAACAGCCGGTTCTGTACAGTCTGGTCAGCGGCGTAAAGCGGCTGAAGGAGCTGCTGGAATCGTGAAGCAGGGAATCTGCCTGAGCTTGTCCGAGCTCCGGACGCTTCTGACGCGATCCAAAGTGGAGCGGGACCGGATCACAGAATTTGTTGATCTGTCCGGACAGGAGCTGTGCCGGCTCAGGGAAGAAGAAGCGGCGGAACTGGCGGCCTGCCTTACCGAAAAGCAGCTGCCCTGCATGGGGATCCACAGCACATTTCCGGCGGAAATCGCGCTGATCGGCACGAAAAAATCAGAATTTGCAGATTGCTATTGACAATTA
>JABLTK010105669.1_pt1 | contig 14740 bp, 9 predicted proteins | sample 7160131 | NCBI WGS metagenome assembly JABLTK01 (sample SAMN14651221, study PRJNA627086) | human gut metagenome | isolation source: feces | host: Homo sapiens
AAAGGAGAACACATCGTGAACCACATCGCAGTAGTCGAGGACAGCGCGCAGGATCGGGCAGTGCTGGACTCGTATCTGGAAAAATACCAACAGGAGAAAAACTGCCATTTTCAAATCACACATTTTTCAGATGGTGACGAGATCGCGCTGGGCTATAAGGGCGGCTATGACCTGATCTTGATGGACATCGAGATGACCTTCATGGATGGTATGTCAGCAGCCGAGGAAATCCGCCGAGCCGACCCGGAGGTGCTTATCATCTTCATCACCAACTCGCCGCAGTATGCCATCAAGGGGTACGCGGTGCAGGCGCTGGACTATATCTTAAAGCCGCTGAGTTATTACGCTTTCTGCCAGCGGATGAACCATGTGCGGGAGCTGCTGGGACGCCGCCAGAAGCATTTCCTCACGGTACCCTGCGCGGGCGGTGTGCAGAAGCTCGACGCCTCCGACATTTATTATGTAGAAATTCAGCATGCCCTGCATACCGATGAGGACCAGCGGCTCATCATCGACCAAGAAAATTTTTGTCACGGTAACACCTCATTTTGGGGGATGCCTTCCTGTTGGGGAGAGGCAGGGGTATAAACCCATGGGCGGGCAGACGCGGCAAAGCCGGGCTGCATCAGTCTGCTTTGCGGACGGCTTCCCCTGCGGGGGAGGCCTTTTTGGCGTCCGGCAGCCGCACCGTTACGGTCGTGCCTACGCCCGGTTCACTCTCGATGCGCAGGCCGTAGGCATCGCCGAAGCTGTATTGCAGCCGGCGGTGAACATTCCAGATGCCCACATGGCGGTATTTGGCGGCGGCCTCCTCGGGGCCGGGCTCCTGCAGGGCTTTGGCGGCCTGCGCAGGGGTCATGCCCACACCGTCATCGCTCAGGAGGATCAGCACATCGCCGTTTGCAGCGTCCCGCTCGACCCGCAGGGTCACCTCACCGGCGCTGCCCTTCGGCTCAATGCCGTGGAAGATGGCGTTCTCGACCAGCGGCTGCAGCGTAAAGCGGGGGATCAGGCAGCTGTGGGTAAGGTTTTCGTCCTCGATATAGCTGACATCAAGGGTGATCGTGCCGCCGTAGCGGTACTGCTGGATCGTGAAATAGTCGTTGAGCAGGGCAAACTCCTCATACAGCGGCACAAGCCGCTCATTGCCCTTGGAAACGCTTTTCAGCAGGCGGGAGAGCGCCGTGACCATCTCGGCAATGCCGGGCGCATGCTGGATGGTAGCCATCCACTTGATGCTGTTGAGGGTATTGTAGATGAAATGCGGGTTGATCTGGTTTTGCAGCATCCGGTATTCAAGGTCCTGCTTTTGCTTTTCGTCCTCAAGGCGGCGGTCCATCAGGGCGGTGATGTTGCCCGACATTTTATTGATGCCGCGGCCGATGTCGCCCAGCTCGTTGTCCCACTCAATGGCCGGGTCAGCGGAAAAATCGCCGCTGCCGACCGCCTCGATCCGGCTTTGCAGCGCCGTGATCGGGCGGGCGATCATCCTGTGCAGAAGAAATGCCAGCGCACTGCCCAGCGCCAGAATGGCCGCCAGACTGAATATGAGTGAGGCCGACAGATAGGGAATCTGCCGCTGCAGCGGTCCGTTGGGCAGGACCTCGATCAGGTAGAGATCATGCACCCCGATGGGATACCGCACGATAAGCTGGGTGTTGACGCCGCTGCCGCGCTCGTATACCTCGGTCAGGCTGTCGAGGGTCTCGGCGTCAAAGGGGCGGGTGTCCTTATAATAAGTACGGTCGGTGTCAAGCTCGGTCAGGGTGTTGTTCTGCACGGTGTAGATATGCTCGCCCATCTCCCACAGCAGCTTCCCGCCCTCTGACAGGGTAAAGCCGCGCAGCGGCGCCGTGATGACGGAAGGGGAAACAAAGATGCAGACATGCGCTGTGCGGTCGGTGCCGGGCAGGGTCAGGGCGCGGCAGATCGGGATCGTCTGCGCCGCCTGAGTGGTCAGCGCCAACGGGTCGCGGGTGATATACGCCCAGCCGTAGCTGGCCTCGTTGTAGCCGGGGATCGTCTGCAGCAGCTCCGGGGTCAGCGCCACGACATTGGTGGCAGCCGTGCCGAACATCATCGGCCGCCCGGCGGCGTTGATGAGCATGAACCGCTGGATATACGGCAGCGTGCGCATGGAGTTGTATTTGGCTGAGATCATCGGGTACATCGAAAGCGCCTGATTGTTGCCGGCGGAATCGGTCAGCAGGTAGGTGCGCATTGACGGATTGTAGGCGCACCAGCTTGCCAGATCGTCCACCTCGTCAAGGTCGCGGTAGATGGCGGCGGCTGCAGTCTGCAGGGCATACTCGGCATTCAGCAGGGTGGTACGCTCCCACTCAGCGTTGAGCTGGTGCATGTTGCTGACTGTGATGACGATCGACACGCCCAGCGTGAACAGCAGGGTCAGCGTCAGCACCCGCAGCTGCAGGCTGCCCCGATGCAGGTTGAATTTGCCCATAAAGGCTCCTTGTATAGTATAATAAGGTGAGAAGCAGCTTTTTGAATGGTCCTGTATATACATATATACCCTATCAGACAGGCTGCTGTCAAGAATAAAACTGTACAAATATGACAAAATAGCGCGTATTTGCTTGTCTATAACTGTAAGAAAGATGAATATTGCAGGTTTCTTGAAATATTACATGTTTTGGCGGTCTCCTTTGCGGAACTGCCGTAAATATTGCAAAAGTAACCAAAAATATACCATCGCTTTCGGCGGGCAGCGGGTGTATGATAATGACAACGAAAGGGACAGGCCCTCTGCAGAAAGCCTTCCCGCAAGTAACGATTTCTTTTTAGGAGGAGAAATTAGTATGCGTAAAATGCAAAGATTCGCAGCCCTTGGGCTGGCCGGCACCATGGCCCTGAGCCTGGCAGCCTGCGGCGGCAGCTCCGCTTCCACCACGGACTCCACCCCTGCAAGCACGGCATCTTCCACCGAGGCCACCGCAGAGAGCACGGCCTCCGGCGACAGCGTCACCCTGAACTGGGCGCTGTGGGACAAGGACTCCACCGCCTACTGGGCAGCGCTGGCAGACGGCTACATGGCCAGCCACCCCGGCGTCACCATCGAGATGACCGACCTTGGCTCCACCGATTACATGACCCAGCTGGCCACCCAGCTGGCCGGCGGCAACGGCGAGCTGGATGTCCTCTCCATCAAGGACATCCCCGGCTACTCCAACCTGATCAACCTCGGTATGCTGGAGCCGCTGAGCGGCAAGCTGACCACCGATGAGAGCAAGTTCAACGGCGTTCTCGATCAGCTGACCGCCGAGGACGGCAACTACTACGCTGTTCCGTTCCGCTCTGACTTCTGGGTCGTCTACTACAACAAGGACATCTTCGATCAGGCCGGCATCGAGTACCCCACCAACGATATGACGATGGCCGACTTTGACGCCAAGATCCGCGAGGTCTACGAAAAGACCGGCATCTACGGCAACATCTACCACACCTGGCGCTCCACCACGACGCTGTTCGGCATTCTGGACGGCAAGAACACCGTCATTGACGGCAACTACGACTTCCTGAAGCCCTACTACGAGCAGGTCATGGCCGAGCAGACTGACGGCGTCATCCCCAACTACGGCGAGCAGAAGACCGCCAACCTGCACTACTCCGGCGCGTTTGAGAACGGTCAGGCCGCTATGTGCAACATGGGCTCCTGGTTCATCGCTACCCTGCAGAAGTACAACGCCGAGGCTTCCGCCAACGGTGTCCAGCCCGTCAACTTCGGCATCGTCAAGTATCCTCATCCGGACGGCGCACCTGCCGGCTCCACGCTGGGCACTGTGACCAGCCTGGCCGTCAACGCCAACTCCGAGAAGAAAGAGGCTGCGCTTGACTTCGTGAACTGGTGCGCTTCTGAGGAAGGCGCCAAGGCCGTTGCCGCAGTCGGCACCTTCCCCGCCGTTGCCAGCGACGAGACCAACAAGATCATCTCCTCCACCGAGGGCTTCCCCTCTGACGAGAACTCCCTCGAGGCACTGAACACCACCGCCATCTACCTTGAGATGCCGCTGTCCGACAAGGCCTCCGAGATCGAGACCATCCTGAACACCGAGCATGACGCCATCATGACCGAGAGCGAGACCATCGACGAGGGCATCGCCAACATGAACGAGCAGGTTCAGGCACTGCTGGGCTGATTTGAGTGATCACGGCCCCTGCAAGAAACATTTGCAATCTTCCAACTTTTTCATAAGTTTTCCTTCTTCTTCGTAAAGGGGCGGGCGGGCGCGCCTGCCCCTTCTCTTATGCAGCTAACCCCCGAGGAGGTATGATCCATGGCCGAAACCACACAGGCTGTACAGGTGAACCCAAAGCGCGGCATGAAAAAATCCACGCGGGACAGCCTGATCGCCTACAGCTTCATCGCACCGAACTTCATCGGCTTCTGCGTCTTTACGCTGGTGCCCATGATCTTCGCCATCGCGCTTTCCTTCTGCAACTGGGATGGTGTTCATCCGGTAGAGTTCACCGGCATCAGCAACTTTGTCGCGCTGCTCAGTGATAAGACCTTCAAGGCGGCGTTCGTCAATACGCTGGTCTACGCCGTCGGCACCGTGCCGCTGACGCTGGTCTGCAGCCTTGGTCTGGCCATGCTGCTGAACCAGAAGGTCAAGTGCCGCAACTTCTTCCGCACGGTCTCGTTCTTCCCGTATGTTGCCTCGCTGGTCGCGGTCGCGGCCGTCTGGAACATGATCTTCAGCCCCTCGATGGGCCCGGTCAACCAGATCCTTGCGGGCCTCGGCGTGGAGAACCTGCCCAAGTGGGCCGCCGGCAAGGACACCGCTATGCTGACGGTCATCCTCTTCAGCGTATGGAAGAACATGGGCTACTACATGGTCATCTACCTTGCCGGTCTGCAGGGCACGAACCCCGAGCTGGAGGAGGCTGCTGAGCTGGACGGCGCCAACAAGTGGCAGATCTTCTGGAATGTCACGCTGCCGCAGCTCAAGCCCACGACCTTCTTTGTCATCATCATGCTGACCATCGCCTCCTTCAAGGTGTATGACCAGATGTATATGATCACTCAGGGCGGCCCGGGCAATGCCACGATGACCCTTGTCTACTACATTTATAATGTTGCCTTTGTCAACACACCCAAGTACGGCTATGCAAGCGCCGTCTCGATGGTGCTGTTTGTACTGGTGCTGTTTGTCACCATCATTCAGTTCAAGGGCTCGTCCAACAACGACTAAGGAAAGGAGGATACACCATGGCTACTACCGCTGTAAAAGAAAAGACCGGCTCGATGAAGGCGCAGCATATCGTCAGCCGCGTGCTGATCTACGCGCTGCTTATCATTGTGGCGGCACTGATGCTCATCCCGTTCCTGTGGATGCTGTCTGCATCCTTTAAGCTGAATAAGGATGTTTTCACCTTCCCCATTGAGTGGATTCCCTCCAACCCGCGCCCGCAGAACTATGTGGATATTTGGACCAAGATCCCCCTGCTGACCTTTATCAAAAACACCGCCTTCCTGACCATTGTGGTCACGATTTTGCAGGTGCTGACCTCCTCGTTTGCCGCCTATGCGTTCGCCAAGCTGAACTTCAAGGGCAAGAATGTGCTGTTCCTCGGCTATATCGCAACCATCGCGGTGCCCTGGCAGGCCTACATGGTGCCCCAGTTCATGATGATGCGTTCCTGGCATCTGAACAACACCCACCTTGCCATCATCTGTTTGCAGGCGTTCAGCGCGTTCGGCGTCTTTATGATGAAGCAGTTCTATGAGGGCGTCCCCACCGAGCTGTGCGAGGCCGCGCGTATCGACGGCCTGTCGGAGTACGGCATCTACGCCCGCATCATGCTGCCGCTGTCGCTGCCGGCTGTGTCCACGCTGGTCATCTTCACCTTTGTGAACACATGGAACGACTTCCTCGGCCCCCTGATCTACCTGACCAAGACGGAGCTGAAAACCATCCAAATCGGCCTGCGCATGTTCATCAGCCAGTATTCCGCAGAGTACGGCCTGATCATGGCGGCCTCGGTCATTGCGCTGATCCCGGTGCTGATCGTGTTCCTCTCCCTGCAGAAATATTTCGTGCAGGGCGTTGCATCCAGCGGCCTGAAGGGCTGATACACTACCCATTTGTACGGGGCGCAAGGCGGAAAGCCCTGCGCCCCTTTTTTTAAGATAAAAGATAAAAATTATGGTGGCGCGTTCCGCTGCGCTCCACGCAAAAAAACAAAACCGCGAGCCCCGCATTTTGTTTTCGCCCAAGGCGAAAACTCCACCTTATTTATTATCTATTATCTTTTATCTATTCTCTAAGAAAAAAGAGGTTTCCCATGAAAACATTCCCCAATAAAATCCTGACGAAGTCTCAGGCCGAACAGGCGCTGGATACCGCCGTGGCTCTTGTGCGGCAGAATCTGCCGCTGTATACAGACCATTGCCAGAACCATTCCAGTGTTCATGACATCTATCCCCAATGCGAGAACAACCAGTGGACCTGCGGCTTCTGGCCGGGCGAGGTCTGGCTCAGCTATGAGCGCACCGGTGATGCGGCGTTCAAAAATACCGCGCTGACGCTGGTGGACAGCTTTCTGTACCGGATTGAAAACAAGATCGAGGTAGACCACCACGATATGGGCTTTCTGTACAGCCCGTCCTGCGTGGCAGCCTACAAGCTGACCGGCAGCGAAAAGGGCCGCCGCGCCGCCATTCTGGCCGCTGACCAGCTCTGCACCCGCTTTCAGGAGAAGGGCAGCTTCTTTCAGGCATGGGGTCCGCTGGGCGCTAAAGACAACTACCGCTATATCATTGACTGCCTGCTCAATGTGCCGCTGCTCTACTGGGCCAGCGAGACCACGGGCGATGCCCATTATGCCGAGCTGGCGCACCGCCATGTCACGACCTGTCTGGCCAACTCCATCCGGCCGGACGGCTCGACCTACCACACCTTCTTTATGGACCCCGTGACCGGCGCGCCGGTGCGCGGCGCGACCTGTCAGGGCTACAAGGATGACAGCTGCTGGGCGCGCGGGCAGGCGTGGGGCGTATACGGCACGGCCATCAGCTACCGCTATACCAAGCGCCCGGAGTATCTGGAGGCCTTCCGCCGGGTGCTGTCCTATTACCTTGACCGCCTGCCCGAGGATCTGATCCCTTACTGGGATATGACCTTTACCGAGGGCGACACCGAGCCGCGGGACTCCTCCTCGGCATCCATCGTGGCCTGCGGCCTGCTGGAGGCGGCCAAGTACGCCAACCCCGATCAGGCTGCGGAGTACACGCTGCTGGCGGCCCAGATGCTGGGCAGCGTGGCCGAGCATTATGCCGTCAGGCAGGGGCCGCAGGGCATCGGCCTTGTGCGCCACGGCACCTACAGCAAAAAGAGCCCCTACAACACCTGCACGCCGGAGGGCGTGGACGAGTGCGTGAGCTGGGGCGATTACTTCTACATGGAAGGTCTGACCCGGCTGACGAAGGATTGGACCCTTTACTGGTGACATAGGGGCCGGGTGTGCCGGCCTCTACAAGAGGTGATCCTATGAACTTACAGACAAAACAAGACTTCACCGCCCTTGCAATGCGGTTTCTCAGCCCCCTTCTGCCGCTCTATTCCCCGGGCGGGGCGCTGCTGCATCTGGGCGATACCGGCGCCACCTACCCGCAGCGCACCATCGGGATGGAGGCTTTCTCCCGCCCGCTGTGGGCGCTGGCACCGCTCTGGGCGGGCGGCGGCAGGGCCGATGCGTTCCTGCCGATCTACCAGAGGGGGCTTGTCAACGGCACCGACCCAGACAGCCCCGAATACTGGGGCGACCCCAACGATTACGACCAGCTTTTTGTCGAGATGGCGGCGCTGGCCTGCGCTATACTGGAGACACCCGAGAGTGTCTGGAACCCGCTGACGGACACCGAAAAGGCAAAGCTGGGCAAGTGGCTCGACACGATCAATCATCACGACCTGCCCGGCTGCAACTGGCTGCTCTTCCGGGTGCTGGTCAATCTGGCGCTGGATTCCGTGGGTATGCCCTGCAGTATGCAGCAGGCCGCCGCCGACATGGCCGAGGTGGACAAGTGGTATGTCGGGGACGGCTGGTACTCCGACGGGCCGGCCGAAGTCAAGCCGCAGAAGGACTACTATAACCCTTGGGCCATACAGTATTACACGGTGCTGTACAGCGTGTTTGCCGCCCGGCGCGACCCCGCCCGCGCAGCGCTCTACCGTGAGCGCGCCGTGCAGTTCGGCCGGCAGTTCGCCCAATGGTTTGACCCGGACGGCGCGGCGCTGCCCTTTGGCCGCAGCCTCGGCTACCGCATCGGGCAGAGCGCGTTCTACGCCGCCTGCATCTGGGCGGGGCTGGAGCCGCTGCCCCTGCCCGTCATGAAGGGCATCATCGTCCGCAATCTGGCGTGGTGGCTGGCCCGGCCCATCTTTGACCGGGACGGTGTGCTGACGATCGGCTACGGCTACCCGCAGATGTACATGGCCGAGCAGTACAACGCCCCCGGCAGCCCGTACTGGGGCCTCAAGGTCTTTTTGCTGCTCGCTTTGCCCGACGATCATCCGTTCTGGGCCTGCGAGGCAGCCCCCCTGCCGGAGGAACTGACCCGTCCCGGCGTGATCCCCCAGCCAAGCGCCGACCTGCTGCTGCAGCGCCTGCCGGACGGCCAGTTGAACGCCTATTCCCCGGCAAATTATGAAAAGGGCGACCACGGCCAATTTACCGAAAAGTACGGCAAGTTCGTCTACAGCACGCGGTTCGGTTTTTCGGCCAGCCGCAGCTATGTGCAGCTGGAGCAGACCGCGCCCGACAGCATGCTGGCCTTTGTCATAGACGGCTGGACCTTTGTACGGCGGCACAGCGACAAGTTTGTCCTTTTGGGGGATCGGCTGCTGAGCGAGTGGCGGCCCTTCCCGGGCATCAAGGTCACGACCGAGCTGGTCCCCACCGCGTGGGGGCACACCCGCACCCATACGGTCGAGAGCAACATCGCCTGCACGGCCTACGACTGCGGCTTTGCCGTGCCGAAGTTCGCCGCCGGCTTTGCACAGTCGGCGGCCGGCAGTGAGGCCGAGGCGAAAAACGCCGCCTGCCGCTGCGTGGTAAAAGGCGCAGCAGGGCAGGGGGTCGTGATCAACGCCGCCCCCAACACGAATCTGTACGACCCCAACACGGTCATCCCCGCCGTGCGGTATGAGATACCCATCGGCACCGCAGTGCTGAACACCCGGGTGGAAAGCCGGCATAACTAAAAGCTTGGGCCGCTGCCGTGCAGGGACCATCATAAAGCTTTTGCAAAAGGCGAATCATCGCTGCTTTTTGTATCATAGAGAGAGGGTTTTACTATGTATCCGCAAACCAATGCTGTCCGCAGCGTCCGGGATCTTTCCGGCGTGTGGGATTTCCGTTTCAATGCCAATGAGCCATGGCAGCCCATCGCGGTGCCTGCGTCCTACAACGACCAGAGCCCCGACCCTGAGTTCCGCCGCCACTACGGCATGGCCTACTACCGCACCACCTTCACCGTGCCCGAGGGCGCGCGCCGTGTGCTGCGGTTTGATGCCGTGACCCACAATGCCGTTGTGCGGCTCAACGGTCAGGAGATCGTCACCCATCGCGGCGGTTTCCTGCCCTTTGAGGCCGATATCACGGCGCTGGCCAAGCCCGGCGACACCGTGACCCTTGAGGTCGAGGTCGATAACCGGATCGGCCACGGCACGCTGCCGGTCGGCAATGAGGGCGGCACTGCCTTCTTCGGCTCCGACAATGCCGGTATCCCGGCAGTCGAGGCCGGCAAGGCCCGCCAGCAGATGCAGGGTGTCAACCTGCCGAACTTCGACTTCTTCAACTATGCGGGCATCACCCGCCCCGTCCGCCTGTACACGACCCCGGCGGCTTATATCCGCGACATCACGCTGGTGGCCGGTGCTGACGGCAAGCTGCACTACACCGTGGACACAGTGGGTGAGGGCAATGTGCAGCTGACCGTGCTGGACGCCAACGGCCGCGCTGTTGCCGATGCGGACGGTGCTGCGGGTACGCTGCAGGTCAAAAACGCCCGCCTGTGGCAGCCCCGCCCCGGCACGCCCTACCTGTACACAGCGCTGGTGCGGTTCGGCACCGATGAATACCGCCAGCCGTTCGGCTTCCGCAGTGTCGAGGTGCGCGGGCATCAGTTCCTGATCAACGGCGAGCCGTTTTATTTCAAAGGCCCCTGCAAGCATGAGGATTCTTTCTTCCGCGGCCGCGGGTATGACGCCTGCGTGACCGTGACCGATCTCAAGCTTTATGAGTGGCTCAACGCCAACTGCCTGCGGATGAGCCATTACCCCTACGCCGAGGAGGTCTACGACCTCTGCGACCGGCTGGGCATTGTGGTTATTGATGAGACGCCGGCTGTCGGCATCGGCGCGGGTGCGGCGTGCGACCCGTACAAGACCTTCCCGCTGAAAAACTACCACAGCGCCGTGCTGAAGGCCATGATCGACCGCGACAAAAACCATCCCTGCGTGGTGCTGTGGAGCCTTGGCAACGAACCGGACACCGAGCATTTCCCCGAGAGTGCCCGCGATTACTGGCGCCCGCTGTATGAGCAGGCCCACGCGCAGGACCCGCAGGGCCGCCCCGTCACGATGGTCTGCTGCCAGAACGACTACACCAAGGACATCACGACCCGCACGATGGATGTCGTCTGCATCAACCGCTACTACGGCTGGTATAATTTAAGCGGCGATCTCGACAATGCGTCCTACGCGTTCCGGCAGGAGCTGGACTTCTGGAAGGGGATCGACAAGCCGCTGATCCTGTCCGAGTACGGCGCGGATACGGTCGCGGGCCTGCACGGCGTTGCCCCCGAGATGTTCACCGAGGAATTTCAGGTCGAATACTACAAGGCCATCAACGCATGTCTGGACAGCTACGCCTTTGTTGTGGGCGAATGGCCGTGGAACTTTGCAGACTTCTCGACCCAGCAGGGCCCGATGCGTGTCGGCAGCTGCAACCGCAAGGGTCTGTTCACCCGTGAGCGCACCCCCAAGCTGGCGGCGCACTATTTCCGTGACCGCTGGGCAAAAAAGCAGCCCAATGACCGATAAAAGAGGATGACACTATGACACCCGAACTGAAATGGCTGACCGACCCGACCGTCTTTGCCGTGAACCGGCTGGATGCACACTCAGACCATGTTTGCTACCGCAGCGAGGCGGAGATACGACTGGGCGGCAGCTCGCTGCGCCAAAGTCTGGACGGCAGCTGGCGCTTTGCCTACAGCGCCTGCCCCGCCGCCCGCCCGGCGGATTTCTACCGCGAGGACGCGGATCTCTCTGCTTTCGGCACAATCTGCGTGCCCGGGCATATCGAGCTGCAGGGCTACGGGCAGATCCAGTACACCAACACCCTCTACCCGTGGGACGGCCGCAGCTATCTGCGCCCGCCGCAGATCGACTGGGACAACACTCCTGTCGGCAGCTATCTGCGGGAGTTTGACTTGGACGAGGGGCTGCGCGGGCAGCGCGTCTGCGTCAGTTTTCAGGGTGCCGAGCAGGCACTGTATGTCTGGTGCAACGGCCACTTCGTCGGCTACGCCGAGGACAGCTTTACCCCCTCGGAATTTGACCTGACACCGTATATCAGGCAGACTGGCAACCGCCTGTGCGTCGAGGTGTACAAGCACAGCAGCGCCTCCTGGCTGGAGGATCAGGACTTTTTCCGCTTCTCGGGCCTGTTCCGCTCGGTCTATCTCTACGCCAAGCCCAAGGTGCATATCCGTGATATCTGGCTCAAGGCGGAGCTGGCCGAGGGCAACACCACCGGCCTTCTGACCCCCATCGTCAAGCTGGACGGCGAGACGGACGGCGCGCGGGTACACCTGCGCCTGACCGACGGCGAGGAGTTCGCCCTCTTTGATGAGGACATTGACGGCAGCACCATCGAGCTGAGCGCCATCCACCCGTGGAGCCATGAGACACCGGTGCTGTACCATGCCTTGCTGACCCTGTATGACGCCGACGGTGCCGTGCAGGAGGTCTTGCCCTACGACATCGGCTTCCGCCGCTTTGAGATGAAGGACGGCATCATGTGCTTAAACGGCAGCCGCATCATCTTCAACGGTGTCAACCGCCATGAGTGGAATCCCGAGAAGGGCCGCGCCATTGACGAGAGTGATATGCACGCCGCGATGGCCGTCTTTAAGCGCAACAACATCAACGCTGTGCGTACCTGCCACTACCCCAACCAGAGCCGGTGGTATGACCTCTGCGATAAAAACGGCATCTATATGATAGACGAGACCAACCTTGAAAGCCACGGCAGCTGGCAGAAGCTGGGCGTGGTGGAGCCGAGCTGGAATGTCCCCGGCAGCCTGCCCGAATGGCGGGACTGCGTGGTCGATCGCGCGCGCAGCATGTTTGAGCGCGACAAAAACCACACGGCAGTGCTGATCTGGTCCTGCGGCAACGAGAGCTATGCCGGCGAGGATATCCGCGCGATGGCGGCGTTTTTCCGGGAAAATGATCCCGGCCGCCTTGTGCATTACGAGGGCGTGTTCCAGTGCCGTGCGTTTGACGACATCAGCGATATGGAAAGCCGGATGTACGCCAGCCCCGCCTCCATCAGGGAATATCTGGACGCCGACCCCAAGAAGCCGTTTATCCTCTGCGAGTATATGCACGACATGGGCAACTCGCTCGGCGGGATGGAAAGCTACATTGCGCTGATCGACCGGTACGAAAAGTATCAGGGCGGCTTCATCTGGGACTACATGGATCAGGCGCTCTGGCATACCGATGCAATGGGCCGCCGCGTACTGGGCTACGGCGGAGATTTTAACGAGCGCACGACCGATTACAACTTCAGCGGCAACGGCATCGTCTATGCGGACGGCACCGAAAAGCCTGCCATGCAGGAGGTCCGCTACTGGTACGACACCCCAGAACGCCGCGCTGTGCACGATGCGCACAATAAGCTGGCAGCCGAGCGCAGTGCCGCCGCACTGGCCGCCGCATGGCAAAAGCGCCCAACCCGGCCCCTGACCGTCACCGAGGGCGACGGCAACATAGGCGTAAAGGGCAGCGGCTTTGAAGTGCTGTTCTCCATTTCCGAGCAGGGTCCCGTTTCGCTGCGCAAAAACGGCGCCGAGTGGCTGTGGCGCGCCCCGCGCCCGGCATTCTGGCGAGCCTCTACCGACAACGACCGCGGCTGCAGTTTCCCGCAGCGCGCCGCCGTCTTGATGGGTGCCGACGTCTTTGTGCAGAGAATGGGCTTTACCGTGCAGGAAAAATCCGCGCAGTGTGTGCGGGTGCAGTACCGTTTTGGTGTGCCCGGCGTACCGGGCGCGCAGGTCGAGATGATCTACACGGTCGAAGCACAGGGTGCGCTGCGGCTGGATGCCGTTTACCACGGCGTACCCGGCGCACCGGAGCTGCCCTGCTTCGGCATCAAGTTTGAAACGGCTGCTCCCGTTGTGCGCACCCGTTGGACGGGGCTTTCAGGCGAAACCTACCCCGACCGCTGCAAGGGCGGGGTGTTCGGCTGCCACGAGGAACCCCCGCACATTGAACCGGCGCTGGTGCCGCAGGATTGCGGTTTGCACATGGATACCCAGCAGGTAAACCTGCAGTTGGCTGACGGCAAGACCCTGACGTTGGAATCCACCGGCGAGGCGTTTGCCTTCAGCGCGCTGCCCAACACGGCGCAGCAGATCGAGGCTGCGCAGCACCCCTGTGAGCTGCCCGAAACCGGGCGCACCTGCGTTACCGTGCTGGGTGCAGCGCGCGGCGTCGGCGGCATTGACAGCTGGGGTACCGATGTGGAGGCACCATACCATGTCAACGGCGAACAGCAGCACAGCGTCAGCCTGAGGATCCTGCTGTAATAAAATAGCAAAGCTCATAGAAAATCTGAGGGTCTGCTCTGAAAAGCGCCCGGACGGCTGAATTTTTCAACCGTCCGGGCGCTTTTTGTGGATAAAATTTGCGAAGTTGGCAGGTAAAAATAGGAGCGGTCAGTGTAGTCAGCTCGCTTTGACGAGTACCAGCACGCTGTTGGTTGGCACTACGATTTGGTCTTGTTTGGTGGGAATGGGTGGGTTCTTATATTGGTGTAGGGCTTTTTGGATTTGCTGTTTGACCTCCAGCAGGGCGGCGTCTAGTGTTGGCGCTTGTGCGGTGATTTTGGGGAAGTCCGGCACATGGGCAGTGCAGCCGTCCGGGGATAGTGTGCAAAGCACCGGATAAGGCTGGTTCTCCACAGAGATACTGTACTGCATCCCGAACATGTCATCCATCTTGTCCATTTCGTGCCGCTTATGTTCGTCCATGCTGTGGACATAGGTGTCCATTGTGAATGCTACGGAGTAATGACCGAGGATGGCCGACAGCGTTTTGTAGTCCATGCCGCGCTCCAGCGCACGGGTGGCGAAGGTGTGGCGCAGGGCGTGGAAGGTAAAGTGTCCGATGTCGGCATCCTTCAACAGGCGATCGTAGTAATCCTTGAAAGTTTTCTGCTCAAAGTAGTGACCGAATTCGTTGGTAACGATGAAGCCATAGTCGGTGTACTTATCCCCTGCCCGAATCTTATCCTGCGCTTGCTGTTGTTTCCAGCGGGCAAGCTCGTCTGCCATTGTGCGGGTCAGCGGAATCGTGCGGCGAGAGTTTTTCGTTTTGGGTGTACCGAATACGATTTCAGTTTTGTTTTCGCCGTCGTGGGCTTCGTACTTGGCAAGGCGGTTAATCGTGCGCCTGACATGAAGCTGCGCGGTGGAAAAGTCGATGTC
>JABLTK010059417.1_pt1 | contig 14737 bp, 4 predicted proteins | sample 7160131 | NCBI WGS metagenome assembly JABLTK01 (sample SAMN14651221, study PRJNA627086) | human gut metagenome | isolation source: feces | host: Homo sapiens
TAATGGGAGAGTTCCCGAGTGGCCAAAGGGGACAGACTGTAAATCTGCTGCTTTCAGCTTCGGTGGTTCGAATCCACCCTCTCCCACCATACCGAGTGTTCTTACAGGATCTGAAAGATTTTGTATGACACTCGGTTTTTTATTGTCTTTTTAACTTGCACAGGCGGCAAAATGAACATCTACGCTCTGTCTTGTATGTACCGAAGCATTCTGCGGTCACGGAAAAATGCAGTTAATTCATTTGGAATGATGTAATTTGCGGTATTCTCTCGGAGATATATTCATAATTTTTGAAAACGTTGCTGTGAAAAATTTAATATCATCATATCCCACAAGCGTTGCAATGTCAGGGATTTTTTTATTGGTGTTGGCAAGAAGCCGGCAGCTTTCCTCAATTCTCGTTTTCTGCAAAAACTGCTTAAATGACATACCGTAATTCTGCTTGAATTTTTTGCTTATGTACGACGTGCTGTAATGCAAATCATTTGCTATGTCGTTAAGGGTTATCGGTCCATATATTTTTCTTCGACCAATTGCATAATATATTTTTCTATATTGCTGAAATAACTGTTGTTTTGAATTTGTACCTTTCGGATTGTGGATATGATAAGCTCGATAAGCATACATCTCATTATTTCAATATATCCAACGCGCTTGTCTTTATATTCGTTCAGAAGTTTTTCAAGAATGTCTAATATTTCTTCATCGGAATCATGAAAAAAATGATTTGATGTATTTACATAAACGGACATATTGCTGTGGTGAATCAGATAATTTTCCGATACCTGACTGAAATTCAGGCAGTTTTTTAAGGTTTTGTCAATAAAATCGGGCAAAAAGAGACAGTTAATAACAATCAGTTCCTCAGAGCCTACCTGGTCATATGTATGCATGGTATTGTAATCAATTATAACATAGTCGCCGGAGCTTATAGTAACATCTTTGCCGTTCATGTGGTGAATTGCCGTGCCTTTTACGATATAGGCAATCTCCAGAAAATTATGCGAGTGCATATATGAATGTGTGCCGCGCGCAATATTGACATTAATTTTTTCATAATCATCTATTGCCCATTTTTTGTAATTATCCAGTTCTTTTAAAAAAAGTTTCTTAGCCATATGTCAAAAACACCCCCTATTTTCTAAAAAAACACCCTTGAAATAATTATATCACATATGTATAATGAAAATCAAGAGATTAATTAAAATACAGTGCAATTTTTTTAAAAGTAAAAAAGGGAGTAAACAAAAATGGAAAATTTATTATGAATTATAGAAAATTTACATCAAAAACACCCCCTATTTTCGCAAAACAGCCCCTTGAAAAAATTATGGTACATATGTATAATAAAAATTAAGAGGGGATATGTAAATTTGTTTAAAATGTTGAAAAGATATTCCTGATAAAAGAGATTGAAAAATATTCCGATACACAGTAAAAAAGAGGAGTTTAGATCTATGCGATACTTTACAAAAAAGTCATTTATTTTATTTTTAATAACAATATCGGTATTGTGCGAGACATTGGGCGGTGTTAGCCATGCTGAAACAACACCGACGTGGTTTGAGGCAAATACAGAGGCGGAAAATCTGATGGTATATGAAATTTCGGAACGCGTCCAGGGTTCATTTTTTGCCGAGGCGGAGGAGGGAACTCTGACCGATATGAATATAGGTACGGGCGAGGACGCTTCGGACGGCAAATATATTGCCGCGCGTGAGGGAAAAGAAGTGCTGGCGCCGATGTCATCGGCGGTTATTTATGCGAGATACAAATTTAAAATAACACAGCCCGGTAAATATAAAATATTTATCAGATATTTCACACCGAAGCCGAGATTGAAATCGACATGGGTCGGAATAGATAATACCGAATACTATTGGATGGAAACGACTCAGACGGAGCGCTGGCAATGGTATTCATCGGCAGACGATGTCGGTACACAGGGTATCAAATCTCCGTATCTGCGCGAGGGATACCACACGCTTGATATAATACCGCGTCAAGGTGGTCAGATGCTTGACAGCATAATAATAACAAATGATATGAATTTCACTCCGCAGGGACTTGGTTCGCTCCCGGGCGAAAAAGTAAGACCCGATGCGTTTCTGCGAGAACGACAGAAATTTACGGATTTTATGGTTAACGGAAAACCGTATAAAAGCGATGCTCCGTTCATAAAGGAAAACGGCGAAATTCTTGTTCCGGCAAACAATATTCTGAATGCAATCGGAATAAAGCTTGAAAACTATGACGAATATTTTCTTGCGGTGAGAGACGGACAGTATCTGAAATTTTATCCCGAGAGCAAAAAGGCAGTGATAAGCGGAAAAACCGTGGAGTTAAAGGCAAGCACGGTCATGAGCGGCGGTGTAATACCGATGGTGCCGATAAGCCTTATAAGCGAGGCATTCGGACTGCAATACCGCATAGAGGAAGACGAGCATCTTATGTATGTCACGGACGATTACCAAGAGAATTACCGTGACGGGAAAGAAAACGAAATTTTATTTGAAACAGGAAAGTTTGATGTTAATTTTGCCGTGCCGTGCAGCAATCCCGATGCGAGGGTTGACGTGTGGGTCAAAGTAAATGACCGTGAGGAATACTGGAAAGATTTCGGCAGCTTCATAGAAAATTGGACGACATATTATAAAGGAAACAGAGACAACAGCGCACTGTTTTATTGGAGAAAGGCATATAAACCGGTATATGAAAACGGAATGTTTAAAGGCAGCTTCGGAGATCTTATAGAACAGCATTACTATGATGTTAAGGTAAGAATAGCGCAGGGAACGGACGAGGACATATTTGTTATACGAAATGCTTTTAAAACCGAAAAAACGGAGAGAATTTCTCTTGAAGATACGGTATATAAAACAGAGCGTAAAATATTATTGAAGCCGACTTTTGAAAATATCGGATATTATCTTGATGTGATTGATTCAAATGCAAAATGCAGCTTTAAATACCGTGAAAAGGGTACGGAGGAATGGAAAGAAGTCTACGGTTCGTATTACAATAAAGATGTAAAACAGTATATGGGAAGTATTGTCGGACTGAAGCCGGACACCGAATATGAGGTTATGGCGGAAATAGACGATGACAGGGATTCCGATAAATTCAAGTTTGCATCGGTAAAAACATGGAGCGAAAATCCTCCGATTGCAAAAACCATAAAGCTGAAAGACATATACAAAAACGGAACTCTTAATCTTCAAGGAATAAAAGGGTCTGCGGACGGCTGGATTAAAATTGAAGGAGAGGGAATGACCGTTGACGGCGGAAAAAACAATATGGATGCCGTGTATATTTCGGACTGCCGTTATTTAATATTTGACAACGTAAAGGTGACGGGCGGATATAGATACGGAGTACATATATGTGCGAACAGTAACGATATAAGAATACAGAATTGTGACATTTCCGGCTGGAGCAGAAAAGGACTTCTGGACAGCTCACTGGGCGTTTATATGATGGACGGAAATCCGCTTAATCTTGAAGGCGGCATAAGAATATCCGACGCAAGCAACGTTGTTGTAGAACGGTGCTATATTCATGATTCAAACGGAACGACAAATTCATGGAACGGCAAGGGCTGGTCGAATATTCACCCGTGCGGATTCAGCGGAATTGTGTGCCGTGCGGTTGAGGGGTTGGTTATACGTTATAACGATATTATAGGCGGAAACGATGAAAACAGATGGAATGACGCTATCGAATGTATTTATAATGATTATCGTGAATCGGGATTGGGCAGAGACGCTGATATTTACGGTAATTTTCTCGGCTTTGCCCAGGACGACTGCATAGAAGTCGATGGCGGCGGAATGAATGTGCGTATATATCAAAACCGTATGGAACAGTCACTGTGCGGAATAAGTACTGCACCCTTAATGACTGGTCCGACGTACATATTCCGTAATCTGATAACAAATCTGGGTAACTCCGAAGGCAGCGTCGGTTCTGCAATTAAAATGGGCGGAAGTACGGATTCGATAAACGGATTGCAATATATACTTAATAATACGTTTGTGCTGAACGGACGCGGTATGGGTAACTACGGAAGAAATATAAACGGCAGCCGTTCGGAATCTCATATGGTGTCAAGGAACAATGTCATAGCCACAAAAGGATTCATGTCAATTGAAGGGGCAATAGTTCCCGATGAAAGGGACAGCTGCGACTATGATATGATATCGGGAAGTACTTCGGCATGGATAAAAGAGGAACACGGAATATCGGGCGAGCCGCAGTTCAGAAACGAAAGCGAATATGATTTCACTTTAATAGGCGATGGCGTTAATAAAGGTGAAGATTTAGGGAATTTCTGCAGTGAAAAAATCGACGAGCCGGATATGGGAGCTTTTGAAAACGGCAGAAATACAATTTTGCCGTACAGACCGATAAATATAAGTGCCGATAAAAGCTGCGTAAATATAACGGATAAAAAGAGCGGAATTGTTACAGTGAGCGCAAGGGATATAGCAGGCTGCGGATATGAGATTGTTAAGAATGATAATTTCAAATGGCTTGATATTAAATTGAAAAATAACAAAAACAAAACGATCGGCGCAGGAGAAACGGTACAGTTTGAAATAAGCTGCAATACGGATTTGCTTGAAGAACAGACAAAAATTCAGGGCGCTGTAATGTTCAGGCTTGATAACGGATTTTCGATACCGATAACAGTAAAATATGAAAAGGAATCTGAATAAAAATGAAATTTATAAAAAAGATAAATTGCATTATACTTGTTCTTTGCATGATAACCGCATCTTTTGCTGATATAGTGTTTGCGGCTGATAGTACGGGGGAAATTATTGTAAGCGAAAATTATGAAAACGGAAACGAATTTAGCTTTGAAAACGGATATATTACGGACAGCGGTGTCAAGGGAATGGGAAAATCGCTTTGTATAAATGTTCCGGACAGTGATAATGCGGTAATCACGAGTACGTTTTTTTCGGAAAAGCTTTCACTTCTCGATTCTGCCGGAGGAAACGGTTTTAATGCAGTAACATCATTTGATATACTTTTTAATGACATAGTCGAAAACGGCGGAACGGTAAGTATGCTGCTTACGTCCTCAAATATGGTTGAAAACTATAATGACAGAACCTCGTTTTTGAGAATGGAATTTAACGGTGCGGATAAAGCAATTAATACATATTATTTTAACGGTTCACAGCAGATATGTAAAAAGGTTGCAGACCTTGCGGATAATAAGGCATATAGGATTCGTATTCTTACGGAGGTTACGGATAAATACGGCTACAAGCTCAGCAGACACAGAAGTATCAGCATAAACGGAGCTGAGGTTGTAAGCAAACAGGCGTATACCAGTATAAATGCGGAAAAGCTACCGTATTATGATGTTTTGCAGCTGTGGGCGCTGGAGTCGGCGGGAGAAAAGGTTCTTCTTGATAATATAGAAGTAAGAAAATATAATCTTTCGGACCATACGGTAAACCGTGATTTGCTTATATCTCAGATACGAAAAGCCGATGAAATGGTAAATGTTTATACAGGATATTATTCGGCGGATAATATAGCTGCGCTGAAAACAGCGGAAAAAACGGCGGAATCTGTGTATGAAAATTTATCGGCATCACAAAGCGAAGTAAACAATGCCTGCTCGGCACTTCAAAAGGTTATCAGTGATGTTGAGGCGGAAAGCGTACATTTCAGAGTTGCGGAGGATTTCGAGAACGGAGAAAATACTCTTTTTGAAAATGCCGAAATTATGACCGATGAGACAATAGGGATAGGAAACGCAGCGCGCCTTACGGATTCCTGCGTAAACAGCTCCGATTTTGAAAAAAGTCCGCTGTTTACCAAAGGCGTATCTTACAGTGCGGCAGAGGACGGAGCAGATTGTTTTGTCGAAACAGAATATGACGTGCGCATTGACAGTAAAAAAAGCAGCAGCAGTGCAATAATTGCGCTGACCTCCGATGAAATGGTAACAAAATATAACGATACTACCGGATTCTTCAAAATGGCATTTAACGGAAACGGTAAGGCGGTTTTATATCATTCTGATACAAGCGGTGGATTTGTAAGCAAGGAAACACAAGCGGATTTTGATTTGGGAAATTGGAATCGGATACGCATTGTTGCACAGATAACGGATAAAAATTCATATCAGCTCCAATGTATTAAAGCGGTTTATCTGAATGGCATAGCTGTTCTGGAAAATACAAATTTTACAAGCGTGAATACAAATAAACTGCCATATTACAATAAGGTTCAAATCAGACTGGCTGACTGCAATATGTACCTTGATAATTTTACGGTAAAAAAATATAACAAAACGAAGAATGCCGCCGTTGCAAAGGATTTGCTTATATCGCAGCTCAGAGAGGAATATTACGGCGCAAAGTCCTGTACCGTGGGAGATGAAGCAGGAGAGTACAGCGAGGAGCGAGTGTCAAATTACATTAAGGCTCTTTATGATATTTCCCGCCGCTGTGACAAACCGAGCGTTACCGATGATGATATGCAGGAGCTGTTTAACGAGCTTGAAAAAGCAAAATCACTTTTTGTGCCTAATGACAGCCAAACCGTTGTCAGGGAAAATTTTGAAACATCAAGTACCCTGTTTCCGACAGCAAAAACCGAGACATCATCGGTTTACGGAACGGGAACAACGATGGGATTGTTTGCGAACGGTACGGATTCAAGCGCCAAATTCGGCGCGGTTGTTCCGTCGGATGGATTTTATATAGAGCTTGAATTTGATTTCATGCTCAAAAATACCGCAGGCAGTAAAGCACAGGCGGAAATTTTGGGTTTTTTCAACAATCTGATTATTGACGGAGCAAGCGGAAAGCTGATTTTGGAAGATAAAAACGGCAAAAGGTCAGACATTTGCAATGTTGCAAACGATAAATGGTACAGAATTAATCTGATTTATAGCAATAAAGAAATATCGGCATACATAGACGGAGAATGCAGGCTGACACAAAGCGCTGAGATAGCTTCGGATAGCTTTGAGGATATAAGCATAAAAAGAACCGACTTTGAAAATTCGGGCTTATTTATAGATAATATAGCAGTGCGAAAGGGGAGTGAAAACAGCGAAATAAAACCCTTATCGGAAAGTGCAAAAATTTCAGCCGTAAGAAATGCGGAGAAATGGCTGAAAAAATATAGTAACAAGAAAGGGAGTGAGGAGTACGTAAATCTTGAAAATGCTTATGAAAGAGCAATGCTGTACAATGAAGAACCGGAGGTTATAGGCAATTGTATCGAAATGATTCTGGATAACGAAGATTATTTTGAGTTAAATTATCCGGGACTCAGAAACAAAAACGGAGAATATGAAACCGACTTTAAAGACGCATCGGAATTTGAAACGGTATCGGTTGTTAAAAATACAAAGAAAGCATTAAGCGTTAATATAGCGGTTGCTATGTATGATGCTTCAAAAGAACTGAAGCTGATAAAAAGTGAAAGGCTTTCATTGGGCGAGGGCAGCGATACTGTTACAAAGCCGTTTTCGATAAACATTTCCGATGAAATGTCGGAGGCGAAAATTTATGTTTGGAATGATAATATGCTTCCGTATATGAATGTTTATTCAACTGATATGCCGGTTGAATCGTCAGACAGCTGGACGGTGTATCTGAACAATACAAAGGTCAGAAGTGATGCGGAGCCGATACTCTATAACAACGGTGAGCTGATGATGCTGTCGTCGAATCTCGTAAACTGGTTCGGAGCGGCGCTTGAACAGCATGGAGATACATATTCGGCAGAAAGAGAGGACGGGCGGTATATTAGCTTTGTTTCGGGAACTTCGGAGATTAACCTAAACGGGAAAATACAAAAAACAAGCAATACTATCGCACCATATCAGGGAACTTATCCTCTGATTTCCGCATATAGCGCCGCGGAGGCTTTCGGCGGAAGTGTTAATGTAAACAAATCGGCGAAAACCATAACCGTTATAAATGATTATACGGAAGAAAATTACAGAATTGCAGATAATTCGTCTATAATTACAGAGGGCGGAAACGGCTGGGCAAAATACGCCATTCCGAATATAAGTCCCAATGCGGACGTTGAGGTATGGGTACGGTTCAGTGAATGTAATATGCCGTCTTTGGGGAATTTTCTGACCTCAGACGGGAAATGGAAATCGGGATATAAAAACAATTCCGATAACTCAATGATTACATTCTGGCGAAAACTGTATAAACCAAGATATGAAAACGGTGCATTCAGGGGAAGTATCGGAGGACTGTGGACGCCGAGCCGCAAATATGACATAAAGGTAAAAGTGACGGAGAACGGCAACAGCGATGTGTTTGTTGTAAAAGAAGCATTCAAAACCAAAACGGACGTATTCACTTCTATGGAGGATTCCGCAATATCAACAGGACAAGACCTTGTACTTAAATCAACATTTGAGAATATCGGCTATTATATTGATGAGCAGGATTCTCTTACAAGCTGTGAGGTGTTTTTCAGAGTTAAGGGAGATAACACATGGAATGAAGCATATGAGCCGTATTACGATAATACCGTCCATCAATACAGAGGAAGCATAGTCAAATTAAAATCCGGTACGGAATACGAGGTCAAAGCAGTAATAAAGGATACAGCCGGAAATGCCCTTAGGGAGGTCGTAAAAACATCCAAAACATGGGCAGATGATGTACCTGTTGCGAAAACCGTTAAGCTTTCGGATATATACAGCGGCAGCGGTGCGCTTGTTATAGACGGATTTAAGGGAACAGAGAACGGCTGGATTAAAATTGACGGCGAGGGTGCGGTTTTGGATGCGGAGAAAAACACGTTTGAGGCTGTGTTTATATCTGACAGCCAATATGTAATTCTGGAAAATCTGACCGTAAAAGGCGGATACCGATGCGGAATAAACGTTACAGGCGGTTCGGAAAATATTCGTATAAAAAAATGCGATATTTACGGCTGGGGCAGAGTCGGTATTCTTGATAAGACGATAGGAAACTACATCGCCGACGGAGAAACTGTAAATTATGACGCAGGTATAAGGCTTTACGATGTTTCAAAAGTGACTGTCGAAAACTGTACAATTCATGATACGGACGCATTCACAAATGCGTGGAATTCAGATGATTGGTCATGGGTGCACCCTGCCGGTGCAAGCGGAATGTTTTGCAGAGTTAATGAGGGTCTTGTAATAAGATATAATAACATCGCCGCAAACGACATTCACAGGTGGAATGACGGCATCGAGAGCATGGTTAACGGATACCGCGAAGGCGGATTGGGGCATGATTCGGATATATACGGAAATATAATTGCATTCTGCCAGGATGACGGCATGGAGGTTGACGGCAGCGGAATGAACGTAAGGATATATCAGAACCGTATAGAAAACGGGCTGTGCGGTATCAGTGCAGCTCCGGTTGAAAGCGGGCCGCTGTATATATATGAAAATCTCATCACCAATATGGGAACCTTAAACGGCGATGTCAATTCAATGATTAAGAGCAGTGCGACATACGACGGCGTGGGAGGTACGGTGTATGTGTTTAATAATACGTTCGACAGCGTTGAACCGGGAATTGTTAATACATCGTCCGATACAAATTATATAACCAGAAACAATATAATTGCTGCCAGAAGAATAAACGGAATGGCTTTAAAAAACAACACAAATATTTCGGGAAGCAACGATTACGATATGCTGTCAAAGCTTTATGAGGTTTGCAGCGGTGATGAAAAGAACGGAATTTCGGGAATTCCGCAGTACAGAAATTTCGATTTCGGTGATTTTTATCCGGCAGATAATTTTAAGGGAATTGATAAAGGACAGTTCCTTAATAATTTCAGCGTTGACAGGACAGTCGGTTCCGCACCGGATATGGGCGCACTGGAATACGGCGGAGAAATGGAATTTTTGCCCTACCGTCCGATTAAAGCCCGTGCGGACAGATATTATGTCGAAGTTCATCAGGGCGCAGAGGAAACGGTAAATATTACGTCCGATGAACCGATATATCTGGATAATAAGCTTTTGCCGGAATGGATCGATGCAGTCGGTTACAATACGGAAAACGGACTTTGTATCAAGCTTTCAGCAAAGTCTGATACAAATGCAAACGGAATGATTTTTGTTGTAAATCAAGACGGATATAAGCTCCCCATAACCTTAAAAGGTATAAAATAACATAATAAATTCAAGGAGGAAAAATCATGTTAAAAAATGTATTAAAAAAACTAACTGCTTTAACCGCAGCTCTTACGCTTACGGCGTCTGCCATTTGCGCAGTACCGGCAGCGGCGGCGTATACAACGCTGGTAAACGAAGATTATGAAAATGGCGACACGGCGTTATTTGCGGATTCGGGTATTGTCATGGGCGGAACAGAGGAATACGGAATAGGCAGTAATTCGGTAAAACTCATGGGAAACGACAACGGGAGCGGAGCAATCGTAAACAGTGCGCAATTTGCAGGAACGGCAGTATACTCGGATGCAGATGTGGCAAAGCTCAATGAAAATTGTTTTGTGGAAACAGAATTTGACCTGTTGAGCGAAAATGCGGTTTCGGTCGGCGGATCTTTTTCGATATTGCTTACGGGAAAAAAAGACGCGGCGGATTTTTCAAAAAACAGAGGACTTTTGCAGCTTTACTTTAATGATAACGGTCAATATACCGGAGATACCTCTGTAAAGGGCATAAAGGCGGAGTATTGCAATAAGGATGAAAGCGGAAATTTTTCTCCGGCTTTTAAGACGCTGTCTCCTGAATGTGTTGACGGAAAATGGTACAGAATCAAAATTGTAAAGCAGATAACGAACGAAAATAAGAAAAGCGCCTCCAGAATAGTTTCAGTTTCTATAAACGGCGAAACAGTGCTTGAGGATGTAAGCTATAAAACACCTTGGAATTCAATCAAGAATTATGATACGATAAGATTTTATATTTACGGTAAAAACGGTAAAGGTGTAAATCTTTTTGTGGATAATCTGAAAATTACAAGATATAATAACGCAGTTAACGCTCCGGTTGACAAGAGCGGAATCGTTTCGGCAATCAGAAATGCCGACCGCCTGATTAGTGAAAAAACATTTTATGATGTTTCGCCGGAGGATATAAGCGAAATAACAGCGCTCAGAGATGCCGCTGCCGCAGCCTGCGAAAATGAAAGCGATATACCGCAGGCGGAGAATGCGCTGCGTGAAAAGCTCTCGTTATATTCAAAAAATAATTATGAAAGACTTGCCTATGAAGATTTTGAAAGAAGCGTAAATTATTTTAAGGACGGCACAACGGTCGATAATTCGGGCTACGGAATGGGAGAAAAAGCAGTCAGGCTGACAACAAATCCGCAGTCACGTTACAGCAGCGGAGTATTTGCAAAAAATATCAACCTGTTTAATGGAACAAATGCTTGGGAAAACGGTGCAAGCTGCTATGTCAGAACGAGTTTTGACGTTAAAGTCGATAAAATAAAGGATACAGCGGGAGAGGTAACAATTCCTCTCACTTCGGATTTGGTATATACTACGTATAAGGGTGAATCGGTAGGTATTACAACACTGAAATTTGACGGAGATTCCGGAAATATTGTTGCATTAAGCAGTACAGGGGAGGTAATTCTTAAAGAGTTTGAAGACAATGAATGGTACAGAATAACTGTTGTCAATCAGATTACAGCCGCGGATGCAGCCGCAGCACAGCTGCAAAAGGAAATATATATAAACGGCGTTTCGGTTCTGGACAGCGAAATGACATATGTAAGCACGAATCAGACAAAGCTGCCGTATTACAACAGCATACTCGCATACATATTCTCATCAGCGGTAGGCGAAGTTTATTTTGACAATGTTTCGGTAATTAAATATAACGGAGAAGAAAATGCCCCGATTTTAAAGGATTCGCTTCTGACGCTGATACGAACAGCCGAAACAAAAGGAATAGCCTGCGATGCAATGACAACGGCGCAGACGGTTTATGCGGACAAAAACGCGTCTCAGACAGCTGTAAATGAAGCATATGAGGAGCTTATGACCGTTGTCGATGAACGGAGCAAAATTATTACCGAACTGACATGGGACAAAATATCCTCACAGCCGCAGGAAAAAGTGACAAGAGACATAGCTTTACCCAAAACGCTTGAAACCTCATATGGAACATATAACATCAAATGGAAGTCATCAAATGAGATAATTGTTTCAAATGACGGTAAAGTGGTAGCGCCTGAAAATAATCAGAAAATCAAGCTGACAGCAACGTTTACGGCACAAAATTCGGGTGAGGTTGTAGGCAAGAAAGACTTCTACATAACTGTTATCGGAGACAAAAACAGTTATTTGGAACGGGTTTCTATTCCATCCGTTATCTCCGCAAATGAAATCGTATTGCCGAGCTTTGATGACGGTGTAACGACAACAACGGTAACCTCGGATAATGAAAGTGTTATTACCAATGACGGCAAGGTAATTCAGCCGACTGATAAGGCTATACAGGTTAATATTACTGTTAAGCTGTCAAGAGAAGGAGAAACCGACGCGACAAAGGTTATTCCTGTAACGGTTATGCCGAAAATGGCAGTTGAAATCAATTCGGTAAAATATACTGATGCAAATAATAACACAGTTTACGGACCGGTAAATAACGGAAAGCTTTCAACTATAAATGTGATAAAGAACACCGAACAGAATGCAAAAATTGTTGCAGCTGTTTACGATGATGAAGCATTGGATAATGTAAAGATAATCGACGCAGCAAACGGTGAGTGCAATGTTGACCTTGCTCTTGATGCAGACGGCGCAAAAAAGAGTGTAAAGTTCTTTGTATGGTCTGATTTCAGTGAGATTAAACCGCTTCAAAGCACAATAGAGTATACAGGCGCCGCATCCGTTTATGTATTGGCAGATTCGATTTATGCAGAAAATCCGACGGAGGTTATTCCAACAGGTCAGGTTGGTATCGGTAAAGCACTTAAAGACAACTATGGTTCGGCAGTTACAATTAATAATTTGGCATGGTGTGGTACAAGCACAAAATCATTCGCAAATTCTTATATGCTTAACTCTGCTTTGAATGACATCAAGCCCGGTGACTATGCGATTATCTCATTTGCACATAATGATGAAAAATCACATACGCCAGGCGGCTATGCTCCGCTTGATACAAATACAACTGCTCCGTTCACGGCAGGAACCTATCAGGCAAATCTTGCAAGATATATTGATGAGGTAAGAGAGCAGGGTGCAACACCGATTCTTATTACTGCACTTCCGAGACTTGTGTATGGTAATGACGGACAGCTCTCCGAGACACATGGCGGATATATTCAGGCAATGAAGGATGTTGCAGCTGCAAAAGATTGTCTCTTGATTGACCTTAACGGCTATGCTAAGACGGAAATAGGTAAGCTTAGTCGGTCTGATGCGGAAAAGCTTTATAATTCGGGAGACACGACACATTTAAGTGCACAGGGTGCAGCATTATTTGCAAATTATATTTCTGACTGCATTGACAGCTTTAAGCTTCCGCTTTCTGCATACAGATTAAAATAAGAAAAATTGTGATAAAATAAATTGACTCGTCAAGGGGCAGTGTGAATACGCAAAGTGCCCCTTGACGAATTAAAAAAATATCATTTAAAAGATAGATGATTGTAAAATTAACAAAAATTAAGCAACAAAACAATCTTCTAAGAGAAAGAGGTCAGTTATGGAAAGAAAAACATAAAGTCAGGCAGCAAAATAAGGCGGTAACGCAAGTATATTAACAATTAAAAGCCGCTTAAAACCTGACTTCTAAGAGTTTTACAATCGGCTAAAAATTATAAAAATAAGACTAACTATTAAAAGTCAAGAGGAAAAATGAAAAAAGTTGAAAAACTCTTTTCAGACAAAAAATGGCATAGCAAACAGACCTCCAAGAGGAAGCCTTGAAAAAATATTAGGAAAAGAATTATGCAACAGGCATATACGGCAGTCGAGATTTTTCTAATGCAAAAATCAGTCGCACAAGCTTCTTTGCAGCATGAGATATAGCGACATTGTAATGCTTGCCCTCAGAACGCTTTTTAGCAAGATAGGCGGCAAAGTTGCTATCCCATTTACAAACATATTTGGTAGCATTGTAAAGAGCAAATCTCAAATATTTTGAGCCGCGCTTTTCCATATGTGCATAACAGTTTGTGAGTTGTCCTGATTGGTATGTAGATGGTGACATTCCGGCAAAAGCAAGTATCTTGTCCGGTGTTTCAAAATTGGAGAAATCACCAACTTCGGCAAGAATTGATGCAGCGGTTGCGTAACCAATGCCGGGGATAGTTAAGATGGTAGTTCCCAAGCTGTCTACAATCTGTTTTATCGCTGCTTCTATCTCACTGATTTCATTATCAAGTTCACCGATTAACTTGATTGTATGCTTTAACTCAAGAGATTTAGCAGGCATAACAGAACCTATGGAGTTTCTTGCCGCTTCACGAAGTCGAATGGCAGTGTCTCTGTTGTAGTGACCTTTTGAAGCTGAATACAAAAGATTGGTTAGTCTTGTGAGATTTGCGTTTGCAATATGCTTTGCAGACGGAAACTCTGAAAGGAGTGCATATACAGAAACGCAATGAACTACCGAAACTAATTTTTCAAGTTCCGGGAAAAGAATGGTGATAAGTCTTGATACAGAAGTTTTCAGCTTTGCTCGCTCTGAAACTTTATCAAATCTGTATCTTGTTAGTGACTTTAGTTCTTCATTATGGTATAATGCTCTTGTGTA
>JABLTK010089066.1_pt1 | contig 14730 bp, 21 predicted proteins | sample 7160131 | NCBI WGS metagenome assembly JABLTK01 (sample SAMN14651221, study PRJNA627086) | human gut metagenome | isolation source: feces | host: Homo sapiens
ATTTGTTCGGGGGTGAATGATTATGGAAAACTCTGAAAAATTCACCCAATCGCAATCGAATTTGCTTCTTATCCTTCTCGTGATTTGTTTTGGCCTCGAGATTGAGTTTCTTTTGTTTGTTTTGATAATCAATCAATATGGAGTAGTCACAAGAAGTCATTGTTCAATCAGCTTATCAATAGATTGTTTCTTCGCCTATCAATCAATCTGCATCAAGGTTCATTCATTAGTAAACAGACTGAAGATCTAATTGACTTCTAACAAACACATATTCTAGTCTGAATGATCCTGATAAACAATGGGATCTAATTGATTCAATTCTTTCTTTGTAAACAACCATGGTAACAAATACACACGAACATAAATCAAAGCTAGCAAACCCAAAGGAAACAGCATAGCAGTCGTCACAGAACCCTTTAAAGCCAACAACAAACACAGTAAAACCAGCTGAACAATGGTATACAAGTTGATCTTCGTTAGAGAAATCTTCATCTCAGTCATCTATCAATCACTTACAACCCCTTGTTGTCCTTCATTAAATAGAGATCGATCAATGAATATCAATTTTATCCCTCGAAATAAACCCTCCGTAACAAACATATCAATTCCCATGTACAGTAATAATCCATACACCATACTAATTATAAAAGAATTATAATTACTGTACGCTTCTGATAGAGTTTGAAGAATGCTATTAAAGAACATGATAAAAAGGAATAGAACCTAGATTGAACCAATACAAACAGACAGTACGCCCATCACAATTCCTGGTACTCGTGTTTCTGTTACTTGAATGTATCGTTCTTCAAAGGATCCGTAGGGTTTGTAAACATCTTCAATTACAGATAATCCCTTAAATTATGGAAACCAAAAATAGTCTCAAAAAATGGATATCTGCAGATGATAAGCAGAACGAATATACATTGCAGAGACCCATGGTAAACCGAAGAGAGAGAGAATCAATGTCAGTATGGCTGTTGCTAATGTATCCAGATAATCATATGGCCCGCCCTTTTTCAAATTGTTGGCGGGCTTTTCAATGAGTCCCGAAGTGATATTATCCTCCAGATAAACCAAAATCAGACATTAAGAAGACAGAATAAAGGATTATTTGGATATTGTAAAGAAAACCGCGGGAATGATACTACCTAGAATAGCCCACCAAGGGAACTATCAATGAAGTAAAGACTATACGAATTACGATACAATAACCTTCTGAAAGAGGAGTAGAAGAATAAGGACACATTGTGACAGTTTCATTAGATGGACTGAATGTAAGTCTGTAAACCAGATAAGATACGTGTACCAATCATTTATAGCCAAAACGGATTCATAACGAAATGGATTGACAAACCAAGATCTCTCAATGTACGAAGGATCCAGTGACTATCAATTAGTGAGTACATTCATGCAAACTGTAGTGTTTGGAAGAGAAATTGTTGTGTATGAGAATGAAGGAAAGGTTTTATGAATTATGAATGTAACCACCAGAACAGTCAAAAGTTGGGATCCCAATCGAATCCCAATTCGCAGCCACTGAACCAGGAAGGTACTATGATTGATAACTGTAAGTGAATCTGACGTATTCTTGATGTTTCTGAATATTTGCATGACCACAACAGTAATGCATATGACAACCACACTAAATAGACCTTCAGTTTGATTTGTCTCAGATATTCCTAGGGTTGAAGATGATGTAAGTAGATTCTTCGAAATGTATTTGAAGACTTCCACAATGAAGAGAACTGAAGTGAGAGAAGAAAACACATTCTTCGTAAATGAAGTGATTGGTGAGAACTACAATCAGAGAGATTCCATATTATTACGATCATTGCCTTGTTGAATGCAATGATTAACAATAATAAGAGGGATGTCCAAATCCCTGTCCATTCATACAATACAAAAAATGGGAGTTTCAATCTTCTATGCTTCAATCAACCAATCATTATCAACATGGCCCAATCGTATACGACACCAACAAAGATGGCGATTGGTCCGGTGAGTCCCATCAAAATCATAGGTTGACCACCTATCAATCCCCAGAGTATATAAGTGATAGCAGAACCCAGAAGTGTTTCAATGGTACCCATATTGTGGTTTGAATACTTGCTTAACAACACACCAAAGATCAAAGCTGGACCTAATTGGGAAGTAAAAATGACAAGACTAAAAAAGAGCCGATTTGTGTCACATACGTTTTGATGATGGTATTTATTGTATATCCATCACTGAAGTCAGATACGTAGAAACTACTTCGTTTCCTAATATCTCGAACAAGTCCTCCAAATGGTTTCTCTTTGCGTGTATAATGATGTTGTTTAGGCTTGATAATCAACGAATTCCATACTATACGATTTGAATTTTCACAGCAACGTGAGCAATAGCTCTAATGATGTGTTCAGTATCATTAGCCAGATATAACTCATTGTAGAGATCAGGATCTGTTGACGCTTTGACCAATACAGAGAATAGACTACTGCTCCAGATTCCATGAGTACCATCCGCTGTGACGAGGAATACGTATCTGATCGAGAGAGAATATATGAGAGTACTTAACTGGTTCTGAATTGATTGTAAGGGGTGAATTCACTTTGTAGAACGATACATCGTTCACATTATGACTGTCATGAACAGTCTACAGAGTATGAGAGATGAATATGATGTGATGTGAGTGAGAGAATGAATGATAGTAAATGAGAGAGATGAATGAATGATTGAGTGAGAATGTGATGTAGAGAGATGAATAAGTGTGTGAGAATGATTGAATGATTGACCCCAAATGAGAGAACAACAGAATGAAAATGTACAATTGAATGATGATTCAAACAATAACACAATCACATTCACCACATACCTGAATAATCAAAAAACCGTTATTACTCATGATTTGTCCTTCAGTTAACATCTACACTCACACTCATATTCATCTGAATACTCTGTTATGTGTCATGCCACTTTCAATCCCTTTCAATTGATCATAAACACGTACTATTTCACTCATACACTCCTTCTCATCATGAACATTCTTCAAACCATCCAATTTCACCACACCATGACTCAACAGATCACATATCACATGTAAGTCTTCTGCATCTTCTGGATGAGCCTAATTCAAACACACAACTGAACACCAACACGTTGATACAAACTGTCCCTCCAATCCTTCTGGACTTGTTTCTCATGTGAATTCTCTTTCACTGTATCTCCAATTAATACGTCACTAACATAAGAATGTGCAGCAATCATGCGATTCAAATCTCCTTGACTTGTGACCGATGATGAGTATGTCATCTCATTTCCCGCTGCTTCTCGAGGACTATCCTTAAGTACTCTCAATCATTCACACGAAAAGGTGATATCAAAACTACGATAATTCCCAATGGTGCGAGCATTACGGAGTGTTCCTGTTGTATTGTAAGGATTCAGTAATAAACCACCATCTGAACGATATGAATACGAATAATCCATATCATCATCAACCAGAGTATCATTCTGGAAGGCACGAGTTGAAAACTGATAATCGGAGGTAAACTGATTTCGGGAACTACATATTAGTTCCATCCATAGAGAACACTACGGATGCCTAGCGTGTTGAGATGACACAGAACGACTCCGCAATTCCGATGTATCATTTGCAGAAGGATCTGTTGCAAAAGATCGTTTTCTTATCAGTTCGATCTCCGGCTTTTTCTTTGATTGAAACAATTCCCTCTTTCATACCTCTGGTTTCAATGTAAGAAGAGCCTTTTCCAACCGAATCCGATCTCCAACAGCATAAATACCCAATGTATCAATGTATTTATCATCCAATTCTGGTAACAATTCATATGTGATTGAATTGCTCTTGAACGATTCATAATACCTACAAATCATTTCCAAAGATAATAGAATTCCGTAACAGACCATTATCGGCAAGCCATTCAGCTAGACGCGAATCTTCTACAAATCAAGATCTTTGCTCATTCTTTACTTTGATTTTTCTCATTCCCTTCATTTTCATCAATGTGCGCCTTGGAATCGCTCATCACAGGCGTTAAATGGCATATCATCGTTTCGTAAAACAAACACATCACTTTTTGTATTTCATCTGTAAAACCCGTTGAAGCGACTTTTCAACAGTTTTTACCACTACATCTACCTTCATCGTAAAGTCACGATCCCGAATACCCCGATACTGACAGGCCAACGTGTTTAGACTCTTTCTACATTCGCGGCCTATTTCACCCTCTGCTGTGTCCTTTACATACAAAATGTTACAATTTTTGGAAAGACGGTAATAACAAGCAAACTTCCACTGAGGAGGGAACAATTCGTACATGAGAGAATTTGGTATCATAAAAATGATATTCGTCATTGCCGCACCATGAGCACCAATAATAAGATCTAGTGAAGCAAAGAGGGAGATTTGATCCACTCCATTCATCTTTTCCAATACGACCTGTTGTAACTCCATCTACATGTCACTCAATTCTTTAAAAGTACTTGTGAATAAAAGGTTGAATTCAGGGTATTCCAGATTTCGCCATAATTCAGAATCTTCCGTTTCCCTTTTCTTAAAACGAGACCTCCACGTAAGCGAGAAGGAGTTTGTAATGTTGGTTGCCAATGAATTCGTTTATAAGCAACAGCACGCAACAGATCGGCCGCTAACGGTTCTCCGATGAAACCTCCAGTTCCCTCAACCTCCCAGGCCTTAGCAACGACCAACGCACGATCACAAACCATGGGTAAATCACTAATCGAGAGTTGTTTCGAGACATACTGAGGACGCGAGTGTTGCGGGAAGATGTCGAGATAGAGCGACTTGAGTACTTGGCTCCAGGAGTTATCATTTGCTCGAGGCTCTTGAATGAACAAGACATGTGTGATCTAGGGGAGATGAATCAATCACTACGCACATTTGGAAAAAGTTCAGGATGAATAGCTAGACGGAGCATCATGGTACTGCCCTCTAAGATATGGAAGATGTTGGAGTATTGACGGGGATGAAGCAACAAAATGTGCTTCTCATCTTGTAACACCATCTTCTCCTCCACAGGATTTGCCCTACTATGAATTTGGTTGTCTAATGGTCATTCGTACCTCCTGTAGATACAATAAAAGTCCTTTCCTTTGGTCACCTCCTTGGCACTCTTCTCAATGGTTCCTACAGCCGATTCGTGAAGAAAGATTGACCCATAGGGATTGGAGAAACAACCATTCGAGATAATCGCATAGTCTTGCATCAGTCGGGCGTCTGACATTCCCTTCAATCCTGACCACCATGCATTTATTTCAGTTTCATTGATCCTTTTGACATTCGAAAGATGAGACTGAATCTCCAAAAACTCGTCATACCAAGAAGGATTTCGAAAGTTAATACGTGTTTGAAACGTATCTAGGGATCCATTTGCAAAGAAACGTAAGACTGAGGATGAAAGAGCACCGTTCTCCCTTTCACTGATGTTTGTTTGGATATCATCCGTAACAACTGCTATTTGTTTGACCGGACTACAGTTCAGTTTCTCTATCATACCTACGAATCCTCTATAATATGTTTAAAATGACTCAACTGGTTTTCACTCTCCGATATGAGTGAATACATCACAAACACACATGTAGTAACAACCATGATGAGTACAAAGGAAACCCAAAGTCGGAATCGCATTAGCTGAAGATATTCGTGACCGACAACGTGAAATCCAGAAGAAAACAAATAGAGTTAGGACTCAATAGAAACGGAGTGAAATTGTGCACTTGCAAATCTTGCTCATTTGACGGAAGGACGCTCAAAGTAATGATAATCTCACCTTCACCCGAAGTAGAAGCAGGAGGAGATTATGTAGAGAGTGTGGTTGGTGATTCAAACGTAGTCATTCTGGATACTTGTAACTGTTCTTTGTATCGCTGCCATTTTGTCGAGTTTAGTTGTTCTAAACGATGGTAGGTTCTCTCAGAGAAGAAAACAGCTTTGGGTTTACCTGCTATCCTTGTTTCCTTTTTTATTACCAGAAGATACGAGTGGTTCCAATTCCACTTCGAACAAGACTCCAAAGCGGCAACGATCCCATTCATCTCGAAGAAATGTAATTGCATTCCAGTATGGATTAATTGTGTAGAGGGATGTTTACAGTGATATTTTAAAGGACATGAAAACGCAGGCAGAAGAAGATCTCACAGAAAGTGAGAGTGAGAATGAGACGGAATCCTCGCATGAAATAGAAGATGATAGATCGAATTCGGGAGTTGTTGATTATGATACCTACAACAAAGTATGTGAAGACTATCGGAAAACGTGCATTGCCTTGCAGGAACGTGAAGCCGAGGTTGCTGACTTGCTGAAACAGAATGAGGCCAAAGCACTAACGGTAAAGTTGCTTCAGGATCGTCTCCAGCTATATGGAGTGACTGTGAACGATGAATCGCCTTCTTTGCCTCCTGTATCTGATTTGGATGATCAAGCTGTTCAGCTTCAGAAAATTATCCATGATCAGAAACAAGTGATCCAAACATTACTAGGTGGAAATGGAGAGAAAGGTGGCTTCGAAAAGGTGGAATCTGTGATTGTTGGTGATATTTAGTTTATCGCATTATATGAGCAGCGAGGTGAAGAGTTGAGAGAGTCCAAACGAAGGATTGCAGAGTTAGAAAAACAGGTTGAATCTGCCAAAGAGGGAGTGACAAAATCGAGCGAATATTTGGATTTACTCAGTGAAGTAGATGTTTTGCGTCACAAATCGTCACTTCTGGATGTAGTTTTGAGGATTCAAAGTGATGCATAGAAAGTTCTCTTAGAAAACGAGAATCTGCGAGCGCGTCTCCGTATGGAGGTCACTCTTCCTTCCTATCCAGTTTAAGCATTTGAGTAGGGTGATAACTAGATGCCTCCAACCTATGCGATTCCTCAGCAGTATCCCCTCTTCCCTCCAGGCTTCGGGTATTCCCAGAACACAAGTGTGACAGATGGTACTTCAGTCGGTCATCTGGCAGATGAGGACCTGGAGCCTTCAGTTACATCAACAGACGTTCGATCGACCCGATCGAAGGGTAAGCGGGGTCGATTAGGGAACCGAGAGTACTTCCAAGTGGTGCAGGCGGTGAATACCCTCCAGAAGAGCATTTGTGATCGAGAGAAGAATGCTTCACCAATAAAGGTCAACAGTGGAAGTGTCCTGCGAATCACAAAGAGTGTAATGGAGCTACAAGGAGAGGCACTACGGAAAGAATTAGAGCAGTGTATTCCTTTAGTAAGTTTGGCAAATGAGAAGGAGATGGAGGAGTTTCTGGGTGTTCTGAAGACAGTAGTGAAAGGATTAATAGACGGAAATGGGTTATGTGTTTGGTTGAAGACATTAAGGCATCTACCATTACTCTTAAACAAACATATTACATATGAGTATTCCACACATATTTCTTAATGATAGGTTTCATAGGTGAGACCACAGGAACAACTACACCTAATTTGTTGGCAGCAATTGACACCCCTCCCATTCTATAACCATCTTCATCCATCGAAATCGGTGAATACACAGCAAGTTGCGAATTAGAGTACAAAGACTGTTCATTCCAGCACAAATACGAATTAGAACACATGAGGTTAAATAAATGATTGAGAAATCCTTCAGAATACGTTGAATACACTGCATTGGGCACATAGAGAGAGAAAGAAATGGCCATCAAGAAACTAGCTTCCATAGCATTGAGGCCCAATAAGGAAACGTAACCAATCTCTGCATAGAATTCATTACTACAAAACGAATCATCAATAAACTTGGAGGCAATCATGATGCTCGTTAAGAGGAGTCTATGCACATTCAGCGAATCAACAAGGACTGGAGTGCAACGAATGAAGCGGTCAATATAAATGCTTGCCAAAACCAACGAAGCATTACTACACACAGTTCGAGTACGAATTCTACAATCAATGGACACCAAAACACCATACCTGTTCAAATAATCAACAAGTGAGATTCGTGGGATCTCGTGACAATCGAAAACAGAAGGAATCCTATAGAATCCTTTAACATCGTTTTTGACAGCTAACTGCTCAAATACGCAGGATATTACCGTCGTCAGATCACTTCCACTAATCTCGTCCACTTTCGCTAAATGAGTCTTGAATGAGTCCATGTATTTCATCAATAACATAGAAATCAGACACCTAGCAGAATTAGGATGTTCTCAGGGACTATAAGGTCACCAATGCTGACAACCACACTACGATCAAATAATTCCTGAAAACAGTTGCTCTAGAGCTTTTGCTACGAGGCAGAGGATAAAGTTGCTGACTTCTTTGGTAAATATAGATTGTTTCTTCTACTGAATGTTCAGTGATTCTCTTGGTTATCAAAGTCTATATCTACTGTGATTCTCCTTCGTTTCTTGATAATCTAGGGATCTTGTTTGATAGATGTTTGAGGAGATTGAAGTAGCGACCGTTTTGCGCGTAGTCCCCTCTTTAGTTCCCAAGTTTAATGAACATGTCACGATATGAAATGGTTTTCATTGTAGATCCAAAAAGGTGATCCTACGAGCCTGAAGATCCTTCCGACTCGATTTGAAGATAAAGCGCGGTTATGTCAGTTGACTCTGGGTTCGTCAACTTATCAGGGAATGCTATTCGACTTACCACGCCATGTAGAAACGTATAAAACTTTGGATTCGGAGCAATATTTCAAAACCAATGATGTTGGTCAAATGATAAGTAGGATTGATATTATGATACAATATACAGTTATATTTGAAGATGTGAGCGAAATGGAAAAATATAAGGATAATGTGTGTTATCCTGATGGTTTGACGAAGCCATTGGAAGTGGGTGTAGGTGAACGATATGATGGTTAGAATGCATACAAAACATTGCAGAAATCACTTGAATCACTGACACATCTTCCTCCACAAGATGTATCAGCTATCGAATCAATTATATATAATCAGCGTACTTCGACATTTACATATTCGGAAGTGGTTGAGGAAAAGCCATATATGAAAGCCTTTGGGAATTCATTCAGTACAAGGAAAGAGAAGGGTAAAACATTTCAGATGTAATGTGTTTGTGCAGAGAGAAGTTATTGAATGGAAGTGTTATGAAGGGGAAACAAAGTCTGTTAGTGAGTTTGGGTCCAACAGCGACAAGAACAAACACACCACTAAACCCACAATTCACATGTACTTCTTCACCTTAAAGGTACCCTTTGGTGATTCATCAATCTCCGCATCCAAAGAACCTAATCGTTGCAGAATATCTACAACACGCTGCTTATCTTCTTGTGAATAGTCTCCATTTCGGTTCACTGCAAAGGTCACCCACTTGGCATACTCCTCAAACTGAGGATACAAAGGAATCTTCGGCGCCTTGACAGGTTCAGGGATCTTCGCATGCATAAGAATCTCCTACACTTAAAAGACAATCAGAAGACTCACCTCCGTCAATAACATATCATCCTTCTCATATTTGTACACATCCATCACATTTCGAGATAACAGATCAAACTCAAGAGAACTATAGATCTGATCTGGTGTATACGAATCCATGAAGCCCTCTGGACGTTCCTTCGCCGGCATGAAGTTGAACCATGTATTTCGCTTCACTTCCTTGGCTTCCTCTTTCTGTTCCTCCCGAACAATCGATAAACGCTTCTTTTCATCTTCTGTCGTTATTTCATTCTCGTCCAAAGACAGGATCTTGTCGAAGAAGGTCTTAACATCCTCTCCTTCCACAAATGTCACAGGTTCATTCACTGCCTGATCACCTAGCAAAGATGCAGCAGTTCCATTATTCTCAGTCGTCTTGCGATTCATTGCATCTGAAAGTCTGAAAAATTCATCTTCAAAGTTCCTCTTTGTTACCCTCTCTGCCCTCATACGAGAAGACGAGTCGTCTTCACTATCATCCAAACGAAATACACGATCTGTTTCCCTCTCCAATGCAGCCACCTCTTCTTCACTCAAATTCTCAGGAGACGATACATCAACCTCATCTTCTGGTGAATCAGCAACAGCAGCCATAGGTTCTTCACTTTCTAGTCCCTCGGAACCTGCAAGTGGTGTGGACTCACTCTCCATATGTTCATCTCCACCTAACTCGGAGGGACTCATGGTAACCGCTTCACCTGCTCCAATAGGATCATCGGCCGATCGATGAAGCACTCTGTTTCGGTATCCACGACAAACAACAGCAACTTGAGGAGATGCAATTCCTACGACTCCTTTAGTTGCAAAATATACTTTCTGACACAAAATACGCGAAAACATCCCTTCACCCAAGCGTGATGACGAGTTTATCCTATTGCGACTTATTCGCTAGACGAAATGTGGTACCCAACAATCAGTGTTAAAATCGATAGGAATTTTAGAATACCAAAAATCTATTCATTGATTCTTTTACAATAAATACAACTCCAATCAGGACAATCTGTGGAAGGATGCGCAAGGGAGTCAACGATGCATATTCCCATTTTAGGAAACATGATTACAAGAGTTGTTTGAGAGTTCTGAATGAACAGTTCGTATGGACGGTGTTGTCTTTGATGATTGTAGGAAGAATCCGAGAGCGTGAGTATCTTGAGTAATCAAGCAGTTGCAGCATTTTTGGATTCCAATTCTACTGACTATGATTCTCTCTATGCAGCTTTGTCAAATCAATACTCAAAAGTGAAAGTATCTTGTTGTGGAATGGTGATGATGTAGTAGGATCCCACAGTAGTGGGAGCGATATTGCTATACAACATGGTAAGAATCGAGAGAAGGCATTAAGGTTAGGCTGTTATCCGAATGCAGCAAGAAAAATATGATGACGCCATTTCTCTTCTCAAAAAAATCTATAATCAACAAAAAACTGCTGACAATTCAGTTTTGCTGCGTGCGTACTTTCTCAACACGGAGATTACCTTTTCATTGTATCGAAAGAACGGACTATCGAAAGAGGTGAGAGCTGTTCTCTAACTTCATGGATTAGTGGTTGCATGAGCGATGTTTTCCTCTGTTCTCCCAAATCGAATCTATTCTTTCCAAGTACGTTATTTCCAAATCGATATCATTTTAGGGAGTCTTATCCTGATAGTGTAAAGAATCGTCTCCATTTCCGGTATCATGTTTATCGCAGTTTGTATTTCCTGGAACAGGGAAGTGTGAAAGGTGTGAAAAAGGAAGTGAAGGCGTCTTCAGATTTCTACTTGTTGTTTTCTTCAGCTGAAGAAGCAGAGGAAGTGGATACTACAGTTCTTGATAATTATGAATGTATGACCAGTTATGATGGTTATCTCCCTCCGTTATTGAAAACACGTTTGGAGTATCGTCGAGGAAACTGCTTGAAGATTCTGAGTTTATTGACTCAGATCTACGAAGAAGATGAAGAAGACAAATCTCTCACTCATAATGATTACCGCTCAAATTTGGAACATCATTGGACACCTGAAAAGGATTATTTCTATTTCAGTATGATGGCTTCAATATATTTTGCTAGCCATATGGAGACATTAGCTCTTCATTATCTATTCTTAGCTTATGAGGTATGATATTCCTTTATTTCATTCTGTAGAATGCTCAAGAGAAGAAATCGGATACAGTTACACTTGGACTGATTCTTCGGAATATTGGAATGGTTTATTCTTGTTTACGGAAATATGACAAATCTATTCACTATTTTGGTCAAGCTCTTCAATACCTTCCTGAGAATGCTTCTCTTTTATTCCGATATGGCGAAGTATATCACCAGAAGTATCTTGAAGAGTCTCGCTTGTCTCCTTCTGTTTCTGTCAGTACAAGTGGACAGCTCCATTCAAATCCATTCGTTCTCTTCCATGGTGGAGTAGCCATGTTTCCTCCTTCCGAATCCACTCCAGCTCAACTCTCTGTTTCGCTTACGTAGGTTATCTGACTCGTTGTCTGATGCCAAGAACTGCCGACGCTCTCTTTGCTCGAGCCAGTCGTATCCTTCACTCTCGAGCTGACTCTCAACACACACTTGCTGTTTACTGTCTCTTACGGAGAGCTTTGATCGCTCTTGGTAGGTATGTGAGATTGACATCACCCAGAGAGATGGAGATATCAGGACTGTGTAGCTCTGTGCGAGCAATGCCAGTCTCATTTCACTTCTCTCAGAAGCGCTGGTTTTGATGATGCTGACATGGCGGTTGGATCTCTGGAATCAGTTGCTGCTCTGTATCGAGCAGAGGCATTAACTCATCTGAATGAGATTGAAGTTGGAAAAAGTTGGTGAAATGAGTCGTAGGAAGCCATTAGCACCTTGGATCCCATTTCACATCCTGATTTCTATGCTCCACAAATTGTACAAATTTGTCGTGATTTTAGTCAATTGGAATCAAATCAAGAATCTGTTGAACAATGCATTCAGAAGAACCAATTTCCATTCATGGAAACACTCATATACAATTTGACTCTGGTTGAGTTGCTATGTTGGATTGATTGATAGTTATATACGTGGAAGCCAGATCTGGATATTGCCAAACAGTATTCGAAGCTATTGATGTTGTTTAATACCTCATTGAAGAATGCTCGTTTGTGTATTTATGTCTTGTTACAGCGAGGAGAACGAGATGAAGCGAAACGGATTAGTGAGAATTATGTCTTAAAGTGCTGATGCTCTGTTTGTTCAAGAGAATAGTTTCATTCGCTTTCTAGTATTCATGATATGATTATTTCGACTTGAACAGTGTCATTCCACGTTTCAACTTGTCATTATTCCTCTTCCTCCATTGTTATTGTCCATAATTTGATTCCAGAGATGGTGAATACCGTTGTGATTGGGACTTCGTTATTGGACAAGCGCGTTGATGTAGTTGCATATTACCGAGATACCAGTCGGAAAATTCTGTTTCAGTGTCAATGTGTATGTAATTTCTGATCATTCTTTTGGCAAGGAGGTGACGATTCTCATGGTCTGTAGGAACTGAAGGAATCTGTCGTTACGATTTCAAGTTGTTTAGATGAATTTCCTCTCCGTTTCTCTTTTTCTTTGGAGGTAAGATTGGGGAATGCATCTGAATCCATAGGGAACAACCATCCGATTGCTGGACTCTCGGCGAAAGAAGAAATGGGGACTTCTCTTTCTGGTACCTCTTGTTGTAGTGTGTAATGTAGTACTCCTCCAAGGAATGTGAATTGTATTTTGATGAAGACTCATCGCGTAAGGAGTTCTATTCTCTTCTCCAGCGCTTTTCACTCAGTGACTCGATTCCTTGTACACATTTGTTTGGGATCTTATTCTAGTTTCAGTCTATACAAAAGGAGATCCTGATCACGAAACATCGTTTATTCCTCTTCCTAGACTTGATGGTGAAGATTTTGCTTTTTTCTCATCTTTAGAGGTTCCTACTTATCAACAACTATCACTTTTGTGGAGAAAGTTACGTCAGTGTTGTGTGAAGCTGGATGAGAGTTCATGTTTATTTCCCTCTGAAGAAGAAGCGAGACAGAAGGAACTTATGGATGAAATTATCGCTGCTTGTAATATGAGTTTGTAAGGATTATTTCCATATTTGAAGTAGATCTGTATTTGCGCAGGAACGAGGGATTGATGATTGTTTCCGTTGTATCTCTTTCCTTCTCTTCCGTCCTCTTCCATCTCCTCCTGTATTTCCTTCTCTTCTCTCTCATACTCAGATCCAGTATGGTGATGATGATTCTCCTCTCCCTTATCTGGATCCTTCATGGTACCTACTACAGTCTGCCTATTCTCTGTTGGCAATGTTACTTCAGATGCAGCCTCGTCTGTCAACACCACATCTCACTCGCGCCTTCCTTGCCCGCCTGGCTCACAACTATCATTCTCATGACGTACGTGAGCAGAAGCAGATTACCCAGGTCTTGTACCGTCTTTACGCCTCCCTACCAGACTGTCGGGAATCAGTCAAATCTGGCATTCAGCTATGTCTTCAGGAGTATTTGCAAGGTGAAGGCTGGGAAGAAGGTGTAGGAGAGGCCTTAGGATTCTACGCTCTGATTCTGAAAGGGATGTCAGTACCCATTCGAGAAGAACATAGAATATTTCTCACTAAGTATCTTTTAACGCTAATCAAACGACCTCGGATAGAGTGTTTGTATTTGAATTGTGAGAAATGTTTCAGACATTATATTGAAAAAGACCCTTCTTTTGCAGTTCCCATTGTATCTACGATATTACGTTATTGGCCACGTGGGAATTTGAATAAGGAGATTGCTTTTGTGATGTTGTTAGAGAAGTGTATTCTGTTGGTAGATGATGAAGCAGTGTTGAATACGATTTGTGAACCGATTCGGAAGAGATTATGTGCTTGTGTTGAGAGTGAGAACATGTTGGTAGCAGAGAGGGTCTTACGATTATTTTGTGACGATGGATTCCTGCAGAAACTTTTGAAAGGACTGAATGCGAGTTTGTTTCGTTCGATGTTGGATACTGTTGAGAAGCAGAGTTGGAGTATCGGTGTGAAGAAACAATGTAGAAAAGTGAAGGAGTTGTATGATTGTACGGTAGTTGTGCATTGTTCTGTTTGTTTCTCTACTTTGCGACACCTTGCCGAAGAGACCCAATCTGCCATTTTGAGTAAGAAGCGAAACTACAGCTCGATCTTTCTTGTTGATTTGTACTCATGGTGCTACAACATCGGGATCGGCTCGTATTTACAGTGGTAATAGCTCTCCTCGTCTGTTGTTACAATATTGTTTTTTCTATCTTCTTACACCGCTTTCCGGAAATTGAAAGGTGATAGATGATATGTAGGTTAAAAGACTATAACAGTTATGGAATAAGGC
>JABLTK010022289.1_pt1 | contig 14728 bp, 10 predicted proteins | sample 7160131 | NCBI WGS metagenome assembly JABLTK01 (sample SAMN14651221, study PRJNA627086) | human gut metagenome | isolation source: feces | host: Homo sapiens
CAGATGAACACCAGCATCTTCCCCGATACGGTGAATCTGATGCGCAATGTCGAACTGGTCACCTCCACTCTCAAGGCTCAGGGCAAAGAGACGCTGGACATTGTGCCCACCACCTCAGGCGCCACCTGGGCCGAGATCGATGGCGGCGCATGGCGCGTCTACAAGTTCATCGAACACACCGTGTCCTACAACCTCGTGCCGAACCCGGACGTGTTCCGCGAAGCCGGCAGCGCATTCGGCGACTTCCAGAACTTCCTGTCCGAATTCGACGCCAGCCAGCTGACCGAAACCATCGCCCACTTCCACGACACCCCGCATCGTTTCGAGGACTTCAAGGCCGCCCTCGCCGCGGACAAGCTCGGCCGCGCCGCCGCATGCCAGCCGGAAATCGACTTCTATCTGAGTCACGCCGACCAGTATGCCGTCGTGATGGATGGGCTCAGGGACGGTTCGATTCCGCTGCGCGTGACCCACAATGACACCAAGCTCAACAACATCCTCATGGACGCCACCACCGGCAAGGCGCGTGCGATCATCGATCTCGACACCATCATGCCCGGCTCCATGCTGTTCGACTTCGGCGATTCCATACGCTTTGGTGCGTCCACTGCTCTGGAAGACGAAAAGGACCTCAGCAAGGTGCATTTCAGCACCGAGCTGTTCCGTGCCTACACGGAAGGATTCGTGGGCGAACTACGTGGCAGCATCACCGCGCGCGAGGCCGAACTGCTGCCGTTCAGCGGCAACCTGCTCACCATGGAATGCGGCATGCGCTTTCTCGCCGACTACTTGGAAGGCGATATCTACTTTGCCACCAAGTACCCCGAGCATAATCTGGTGCGCACCCGCACCCAGATCAAACTCGTGCAGGAGATGGAGCAGAAGGCCAGTGAAACCCACGCCATCGTAGCCGACATCATGGAGGCTGCCAGGTGAGCCGTCAGCCGAACCATACCCGAACCAGCATGATGGAGGCAGAGCAATGAACGATCAGCTGACCGAGGTATACGCCAGCATCGACGCCCTGATCGATTATGCCTTGGCCCATCTTGACCTTGACCCACGCAACGCAGACTGGACCCGCAACCAAATCTTCGCCCTCTTCCGCCTAGATTCCTACCCCGGACCCAAAACCACAACGTCGGCGGCGTCAGTGTCAGACGTAGTCCAAGACATTGTTGGCAGCCGAAGCCAGGCCCCCTATGGCGAAAAGACCCCCGACCCCCTGCTCGCCGCCTTCCGCGCCGCCGCCACAACCGCCGGCCTTTTCAAGCCGGAGGAAGGCCCGGCCTACGCCGACACCATCATGGGCATCCTCTCCGCCAACCCCGCCGATCTCGACGACCGGTTCCTGCTCATCGAGCACAGGGACGGCGGCATGGCCGCGATGCAATGGTTCTACGACTACTGCGTGGCCAACAACTATGTCAAGCGCGCCCAGCTCGACCGGAACCCGCGGTTCGATTCGCATGGCCTGACGGTGACCATCAACCTCGCCAAGCCCGAATTCAAGAACATGAAGAAGGCGGCGGCCGGCAACGCCGTGGCCGGCGGGTATCCGAAATGCACGATCTGCCATGAGAACGAGGGCTTCGCCGGACGTGACAAGCGCACGCTGCGCACCCTGCCGGTCACGCTCGGCGGTGAGTCATGGTTCTGGCAGTTCTCGCCCTACGGCTACTTCGACCAGCACGGCATCTGCGTGAACACCGACCACACGCCGATGCATGTGGACCGCGACACCTTCGGCCATCTGCTCGACTTCGTGGACCGTTTCCCCGGATACTTCCTCGGATGCAACGCCGCGCTGCCTCGCATCGGCGGCTCGGTGCTCGCCCATGACCATTACCAGGGCGGCGGCGAACTGCTGCCGATGCACAAGGCCGCCGCTTGGGCCGCCTTCACGCTTGCCGACTATCCGGACGCCGTGGTCGAAATCCTCGACTGGCCCGGTACCGCCGTGCGTGTGGTGTCGAAAAACCGCCAGAGCATCATCGACGTATCCGACATCATCCGCGAGGCATGGGTCGGTTATGACGACGCGGCGAACGGCATCGCCAGCCATGACGCGGATGGCAACCGCCAATCCGCCCTCTCGCCCAGCGCGATCATCACCGAACGTGGCTATGAGATGAGTCTCATCTTCCGCAACAATGCGATCAGCGACGAGTACCCGGAAGGTATTTTCCATGCACACCCCGAATACTGGCCGGTCAAGCAGGAGCCGATCGGACTGATCGAGGCCCAAGGCTTGTTCATTCTGCCCGGACGGCTCGTCGACCAGCTCGGCATTGTCGAAGAGGCGCTCGCCGAAGGCCGCGATTTGCCCGATGAAGTCAGCGAATTCAGTCTCGAATGGGGCGAACTCGCTGAAACATTGGCCGGAAACCGCGACCGCGAGGCCATCCACCAAGCCGTACGTGACGAGCTCGGCAGCGTCTGCTACCGCATCCTCGGCAACACGGCCGTCTTCAAGCAGAAAGCCACCACGCAAACATTCCTCGAAAGCCTTGGTTTTGCCGCTAGGTGAAACAGGTCAAGTGAAGTAAGCTCAATACTGAAGGAAAAACCGAAGGCAAGTCCTTCCAAAGGAGGGAATATGACTACTGTTCTGGTTACGGGCGGTGCTGGATTCATCGCCACCCACACCGACATCGAACTGCTCAACAAGGGCTACGACGTTATTTCCGTAGATAACTACGGCAACTCGTCGCCCGTGGCGCTTGAGCGCGTCGAGCAAATCACCGGCAAGCCGGTCAAGCGTTATGACGGCGACGTGCGCGATGAGGCGCTCATGGAACGCGTCTTCGCTGAAAACAACATCGACTGGGTCATCCACTTCGCCGGTCTCAAGGCCGTGGGCGAGTCCGTGGCCAAGCCGATCGAATACTACGACAACAACCTGTACTCCACGCTTGTGCTGCTCAAGGTGATGAAGAAGCACAACGTCAAGAAGATCATCTTCTCCTCCTCCGCCACCGTGTACGGCACGCCGAAGGAACTGCCGATCACCGAGGAGACGCCGACCGGCGGCACCACCAACCCGTACGGCACCTCCAAGCTGTTCCAGGAGCAGATTCTGCGCGACGTGCATGTGGCCGATCCGTCCTGGACCATCGTGCTGCTGCGCTACTTCAACCCGGTCGGCGCGCACGAGTCCGGCCTGCTGGGCGAAGACCCGAAGGGTATTCCGGCGAATCTCACCCCGTACGTGGCCAAGGTCGCGGTCGGCGAGCTCAAGGAAGTCCAGGTCTACGGCGACGACTACGACACGCCCGACGGCACTGGTGTGCGTGACTACATCCACGTGGTCGACCTGGCCAAGGGCCACGTGGCCGTCATTGACCACATCGACAAGGAGGGCGTGTTCGTCTACAATCTGGGCACCGGCCACGGCTACTCCGTGCTTGAGGTCATCAAGGCTTACGAGAAGGCCGCCGGTCATCCGATTCCGTACGCGATCAAGCCGCGTCGCCCCGGTGACATCGCCGCCTGCTACGCCGACGCTTCCAAGGCGGAGAAGGAGCTTGGCTGGAAGGCCGAGCTGACCATCGACGACATGGCCGCCTCCTCCCTCAACTGGCAGACCAAGAACCCCAACGGTTTCCGCGACGCGGAGTGATATGAGCAGATGAGCTCCCTCTGATGGGGGAGCTCATCTGTCGTTTATCACACAATGCGCCTATCGGCGGCCCAGCGGGTGAGCTCGGTGCGATTCGAAAGCTGAAGCTTTCGCAACACCGAGCTCACGTGCGTTTCGACCGTCTTGATCGAAATGAACAGTTCGGCCGCCACCTCTTTATACGTGTAACCACGCGCGATCAGCCGCATGACCTCCTGCTCGCGGGCGGACAGCCGGTCCAGCTCCTCATCATGAGCCCGTGCCGCACCATCAGCGCCGCCATCAGACCCCGCCGCCGGCACACCCTGGAAGGCCGAAAGCACAAAACCGGCCAGTTTTGGCGAGAACACGGCATAGCCCTCATGCACCTGCTTGATGGATGAAATCAAATCAGCGCCGGTAATCGTCTTGGTCACATAGCCCTGGGCACCGGCGCGAATCACCGCCCCCACATCCTGCGGCGCATCCGAAACCGACAACGCCAGAAACACAGTGGTAGGGGAGTAGGAGCGCGATTTGGCGAGGGTCTCGGCACCGCCGCCACCTTCACCGCCGGGCACGTGCACATCCAGCAACACCACCTGCGGCTTGGTCTGTGCGATCATCGCCACCGAACCGGGCACGTCCGCCGCTTGGCCGACGATATCGAAGGAATCACGCAACGTGGCGATTACGCCCGCACGGAACATCTCATGGTCATCGACCACGGCCACACGAATCTTGGCTGTCTCATTCTCGCTCATCGATGTTCTCCCTGCGCCGCTTTCAGCGCGATTGGCATATGCATTCTGACCTCGGTGCCCCAGCCGGCCCTGGACACTATCTCCACTGTACCGCCGCGCCGTTTGATGCGGCCGATAATCGATTCGCGGATGCCCAGCCGGTCGGGCGGAATGGCGTCCATATCGAAGCCTTCGCCATGGTCGCGCACGAACACTTCAACCATCGTATCGCTGGCCTCGCAATACAAAGACACCGGCTCGCCGCCATGCGTGACCGCATTGACCAACGCCTGACGGGTGGCGTCCAGCAGCGCATCGGTCTGGGCGCTCGGCCGCGCGTCGCCCACGGTGACCACCTCAATCGGCTTGCCGTGCTCGTCCTCCACCTCGGCGGCGATCTGCTTCAATCCGGCTCCCACCGAACGATCCGATGTGGAACGTTCCTGATACAGCCATTCGCGCAGCTCGCGCTCTTGGCTACGCGCCAGGGCGAATACGGTGGTCGGTTCCTCGGAGTGCAGCTGAATCAGCGCCAACGTTTGCAGCACGCCATCATGCAGATGGGCGGTCATGTCCGCGCGCTCCTCTTCGCGCTCCTTCAATGCCTGCTCGTGGGTGAGTCGTTGCAGCATCGCGTTCGCCCACGGCATCACCGCCACCACGATACCGACGATCATCATGAATCCGCTGGCAACAATGCGTCGAGGAGAGGTGCCCCACCCAGGAATGCTGACATTATGCACATACAATGCCCATCCCATGAAAATCAGTGCGATGCCGCCCAACATAGACAACAGCTGCGTGCCTCGCGGACTAAGATTCATCCATGCCAGTGCGATGCCGCCCAACCCTACCAGCAGCGGAAGCACAATCTGGACATCCGCACCGGTGCTGGTGAGCAGCAGTCCGGTGGCCATCAACGCGAAACCGGCCAATGCCACGACGGCCGGTTTCGGAGCACGTTGGATGGCCTCGGACAATGATTCCGGTGCGGCAGCCGATTCGTCGTCATGGGCGGCAAGTGGCTGATTGCCTCGCGCAAGCGGCGCCTGATCAACGGGCACTGTGCGAGCTGCAGCCGTCACCGGGTCTCCGGCGGGCATGAACACCCACAGGAATACATAAGCGATGATGCCTGCGCCGTAGAGGAAGGTCAGAGCGATGAACGCAATCCGAATCCATGCCACGCCGATGCCCAAGTGCAGGGCGATGCCCTTGCACACACCGGTGAGCCAACGGCCCTGCCGGGGGCGCATCAACGGCATGCGCGCAGGCAGCAATGGTTCGGGAGATGACGTCATACTCCTATTGTGCCGCGCTCAGGGCGTTGCGGCCGGGGTTTTACCCGGTGTTCAGGGAACAATCAGGGTGTTCCCCGAGCGTTGTGGCAGTGGTCGGGCGGTGTAATGGAATCATGAGCAATCCAAACGCGAATCCGTATCAGCCACAACCGCAGCCTGGTCCGCAAAAAAACAAGACATCGCGACGCTTCTTCACTTGGGTGCGATCCAGTGGACTGGTTCGCGGCGACGACCGGTGGATCGGCGGCGTATGCAGCGGCATCGCTTTACGGCTTGGCTGGAGCCCCACATTAGTACGTGCGTTGGTGATTGTATGTACATTGTTCTTCGGTTTTGGCGCAGCTCTGTACGCACTCGGCTGGTTTCTGATGCCGGATGTACGCGATGGGCACATCTTGGCCGAGGACCTCATTGCCGGCCAATGGGACTGGAATTGTCTGGGATGCTTCCTGTTCCTCGCCGTGGCAATCGTGATTCCAGGTGCGGGGTGGGGTTGTATTGCGCTCGCCGCCTTAGCGCTATGGCTGTTGGCCAAAAGCGGCATTCGCCAGCAGGAAGGGTACGGATTCGGGGCATCTGCGCCGCGACCGGTTTCACAGCCTGTGTCATATCCAGCCGCGCAACCAGTACCTCAATCTCCTTTGTATTCAGCTCCGCAACCTTTTCCACAACCTTTTCCACAACCTGTTTCACAACCTGTTTCACAACCTGTTTCACAAACCGCGCCTAGTGTTTCACAGCCTGTTTCACAGCCTGTCTATCAGTCGATGCCCAGCGCGATGCCAGGCACAGTGCCCGGCGCGATGCCCGGCACAGTACCCAACGGGCCGTTTGCCCCCGACCGTATGAATGCGACGGCCTATGCCCCCACCGAGTCCAAGCGCCGCAAGCCGGCGGGCCCAATCGTGGTCTTGAGCATACTGGGCCTTACCTTCCTCTCCTTTGCCGGTCTGATGGGACTGATTTGGGTAAACGACATGGGCATTATCGGCATTATGCGTCTGGGCACCATCTGGATTGCCGCAGTATGCATAGTGATGGGGCTGGTGGTCATCATTCTCGGATTCAGAGGACGGCGTACCGGTGGTCTGATTCCTCTCGGACTGGTTGCCGGTGGATGCGCGCTCTGCATGACCATCGTTTCAGGCACGTATGGCGTGTACTACCGTGATCTTGGTACCAGCGGCATCAATACTGTTGTTTCACTGAGCCAATCTGTCAGTGCGAGAAACAGCGACGGCATGAACGATGTGCAAAAGGATGGCATCTTCGTTGCCGATGCCAGCGATGCCACGTTTGAAACATTGCAGCAAGGTGTGGCGTTCAGCGGTGAAAACTACAACACCGATCAGGCAATCATTGATTGGTCCGATTGGGACAAGACACATGGACCGCACACGGTGAAGATGCTGGATGGCAAAACTTCCATCAGTAATTGCCCGGTCGGTACCATCACCATAGCCGCAACACAGGCGCAAGTGCATATCGTTCTGCCGGATTCCTGCACTTACGCCTTCGGCACCGCCGACTCCTACTACTCCACTTCGAGTGACGTTGGCGGCAAATACGAGATGGTATACAACAACTACATGGGTCCAAGCTTTGTTTTCTTCGAAGCTGAAAGTGCCACCAATGGGCCTGATCACGAATGGTTGTATAAGGAATCCGCCATGCCGGACAACGGCCCAGAATTAAAAATCAATATTCCCTATGTGGTGGAAGCACGTGTCAACGTGGTGTACGCCTCCGATTGGGAAGGCTCTACGTTCCAGCCGCTTGCCGATATATACGACGGCAACAGTACAAGCAAGAACACAACCGAACAATCGGAATGATCAAGCCGTTGCAACTAGGAGATGGAATCATGACTGATGAAACCAAGGAATTCGCCTCCATCGAGGATGCGACACCGACCACGGCCATACCTTCCGAAACCGACGCGACCACCGCGACCACAACCATGGTGACCGTCGATGACCGAACCGATACCACGGTGCTGCCATCCGCAGCGGATGATGACGAAACGGCTGTGCTGCCCGTCCCCGACAATCATGCGGATGCGTCGGTCTCGGATGTGGATACGCAGGCAACAGATGCCTCTCCATCGCCCATCGAACCAACCACAGATCGGATTGCCCTGGAAACAGTTGCCGATGCCGTGGAGGGAGATGGTGGGCCGATTCCATCTGCCGATGATGTGCCGATGTACGCAGCATCTTCAGCACGACCTCCCTATGGGCAGTCTCAGACCGCCGGCAAACCATGCCAGCCTGGGGGGAGCGCCAAGAACGTCCAGAGCGCCAAGAACGTCCAGAATGCTAAGGATGTCAAGAGTGCCAAGAACATCCAGAAACAGAGCACCAGCGCGCCTACTGTGGTATTCGGACTATTAGGCGTGATTATCGGCGTGATCGCGCTGGTTTTCGGGTACATATCTCCGGATCGGATGATTTCGTTGTTCTCGCCGAATCCGCAATTGCTGACGGCTATTATTTGCGCCGTAGTGGGACTGATTCTGGTAATAGTGGCCGTTGTATGGGCCATAGTCGGTGCCGTCAAGAAGAGAAAATAGCGTTACAAACCATTGCATTACGGTCCCAGTAGAAGCACATTATGACGGGAGCCGACCGATAAGAGCCGACCGTTCTATGCTGATGGGGGGGGAGGCATAGTAACTATGAAGCGGATTTCGGTGCGGCGGGTAGCGAGCGTCATCGTCACCGCGATGGCGATGACGCTGGTATTCGCCACACTTGGCTGGGCGATGATGCCGCAATGGAACACACGGCCCTACACCAAGCACATCGTTATCGCTTCTGCCGACACCACCATCACCCCTGCCCATGCGAACATTCCCCACGAGGGGCGATATCGTACGCGTGAAACCCGACTATCCATCAAGACCGGCGACGGCGTCACGCTACCCGCCGTACTACGTGAACCGGTCGGCGCTCCCGGGCCACGCCCGGCTTGTCTGTTCATTCACGGGTCCGGTACCAGTGGTGCCGAGGATTTCGGCGATATCGCCAACGCCATGGCCTCTGCCGGTATCGTGACCTTGGTGCCGGCCAAGCGCAACGACAACTACACCGTGCTGCATCGCGACTACCCGCGTTTTGCTCGCGAATACGGGCGTTCGCTCGACGTGTTGCGTGGCAGAATCGGCGTGGACCCCGCCAAAACCGGCATCTACGCCGAATCCGAAGGCACCTGGATCGCCACGATTCTAACCTCGAAACGGCAAGACATTGCCTTTGCCGTACTTACATCCGCACCGGTGTTCAATGGACGTGAGCAAATGGCCATGGCTGTCAGCGCCTATACGCATGAGGCCGGCGCGCCCAAGCCCGTGGTCAAAGACATGGCCAAATTGATGTCGCTGGACTACGCGCCATTCGATCTGGCCTATGCCGACTTTGATGCCGACCGGTATCTGAAATCCCTCACCATGCCGGTGCTGGTGAACTACGGCACCTACGATACGGCCATGCCCATCGAACAGGGGGCGCAGCGGATCATCGCTACGGCCAACAAGTCCGGCAACGAGAACGTCACCGTACGCTATTTTGCCGGCAACCATCAGATGCGGGCTGGTGAGGGCTTATTCACCCCGAACCTGCCATTGGCCGAAGGCTATACGCAAGCGCTGGAAAATTGGGTGAACGGTGTGACTGCCGGAACCAAAGCCGATGGATGGGCAACGCCTCAAGTCGCCGGTGCAACACCTCACCAGCGCTTCGCCGCGTCGCAACGTACCAGATCCGGTATCGTCGGCTCGCTTGGCGTGCTGGCCGGTCTGATGGTGGCAGGGCCCGTGCTGATCGTGATGGCGGCGATATTAGGTATTGGCTTGACTGTGTTTTCTTGGCTACAGACGTTGCTGGCCGGGCGACGTAGTGTGGCGACTGTGCGGGCCGTGCATGCGACGCCGAGTGAGCTGGGGGCCGCCCAGCGGCGCATGTTGCACGGCATTGCCGGCTTATCTGCCGGTATCGGCACAGCGGTGATGGTGATTACTGGGCTGTTGTACGGCTATATGAGCGCCGTAGGCGTATCGGCTGTATTGGTTATGCCTCAACCGCGGCTGTTTGCCGTCGGATGGGTGGTGCTGCGAATAGCGACCATGCTGTTGGTGGTGCTGTTTGCTTGGGAAATGGAACGTGTCTGGTATTGCCGCGCCGATATCGTCGGTGTGCGGCGCGTCATATGCGTGATGGTAGCGCTCGGCACTCTCGCCACACTGATGACACTGGCATTTTGGGGCCTATTCTCGCTGTAATTCTGCCGATGTGCGCTGGTAAATGGGGCCTGGCGGGCAGGCTGCGTTGGTGGTCTGGGTGTGGGGCGATCGGCAGATTGCGTTGGCCTGGGTATGGCCGGCCGACGTACATCAGTCGGGGTGTCCGATACACAGTGAATGGCTGAGTATTACGCTTGGGAGGCTTCGGCCTCCTCTAAGGTGTCGAAACCGCCGAGCTGGACTGTGTGCAACAAGGTTTCCTCAGTGATATTGCGTTGCGGGCTGGCTGCGGCGCGCTCGCCAATCATCGCTTCGTAACGTTCGAAGGTCTGGTCGGAATACGTACCAAGCTCGCCGCGCAGATAGGTTTCGAATGAGGTGGCAGATGGTGTGTCTTCGGTGGTGGTGAGTGCGCGCATCGCCTCGCCGAGCTTGGGGTAGCGCTCGCGGAAATCCTTGGCCCAGGCGACCTGCTGGGCGATGACCTGTTCCTGACGGGCCGCGCGCTCTTCAGAGAGACGCGGAATATACGGCTCTATGTTCTTCGTGAAATTTTCCGGTGCGGTGGAGGCCATCATGCGGCCGTATTTTTCGGTCACGAGGTTGCGGCCCACGTGGTCGGCCGCGTCAAGATCAGCGGCATAGCTGGTGAGTAATGGCCGCTCCCATGTGAGGAACTGGGCCAACCGCATCTGGTGGAACACCGGCCAGTTGCCTTGGCATGCCGCGCGTCCACCCTCATTGTTGGTGCGCTGGAACTGATCCCATTCATGACGCACAATAGCCTCGCGCAGTTCATCATCAGTCAGTTCGTTGGTCATCGACGTTCCTTTCACTGATACCTCCCTCTGATGAGGGAGGTGGCACGGCGAAGCCGTGGCAGAGGGAGCTTGAATCTACAAACTTTTAAGCACCGGATCATCAGAGGCGATGTGGTCCTCGACATACGGGCGCTGCCATTCGAGGAAGGTCTCGCCGGACGTGGTCAGGTGTTCGCGTTTGAGTTCCTTGACGATATCCACCGCAATCTGCTCCACAATATCGTTGATTTTCTCGATTGCTGGAGCCGCGCCCTTGCCGCCTTCGCCAAATCCGGCCCCGCCATAGCAGGCTGCCGAACTCAATCGCATCACGGTTTCCAACTGTTCGCCCACGTTCGGCAACAGCGCGAACATCGAGCCAGACAGCTTGCGCAATGCTGCGAACTGCCACTTGTAATACGGCATATAGCCCACCACCATCGGCACGTTAACCAGGAACACCAACGAGGCGGTGGCCTGCACGAACTCGTGGATGGACAGCCATGCGGCCGCGCCGTCGCCGCGCTTCAACGAACGCGGCAGATTATATTGACCGGCCTGGGCGATCATGCCGAGTCGCTTGGAGATCAGCGCGAGCCGCACATCGTCGGGCATGTTCTTGAACCCTTGGCGCGTCTTGGAAAACAGACCGGTGGGATCGGCGAACACCTCGCCATTGGTGGCGGCGGCCAAGGTCGATTCCTGAAGCATTAGCCACTCATGCGGCGCGGTCTGCGCCGGCGCAGTGTGATACCCGGTGATCGACTCAAAGAAGTCACCGATGCGGAACACGCCGTCACGGCGATTCGCGCCCTGTGCGCGCGGCGTGACGGGGGAGAGCGGTGCATCAATCGGAGTCGTCATCGCTTCCGCCACATCAGAGGACGCCGCGCCTGACTCGGCAGTGGCGGTATCGTGCGTAGCGGTGCCGGGGGTGGGTGCGTTTGCCGCATCGGGTATGACGGTGGAGCCTGCACCTGCGGAGGGGAATGCTCCGGAAGCATCGGACCTGGCATGCGCCTCGAACGTCACGCGGCCTTGCGCATCCACGCTGAACTTGCGCGGCAGTGCCTCGTAATCGACCTCAAGTTGCTCGCCGATCGCCGCGTAATCCTCATCCGTAAGCCACAGGCAGAAGCGCGGGCCGAAATCGTGGTCCTGCGAATACGCATCATCGAATCCGTAGCATTCCGAGCCATGACCCACCAGACCGGCGGCGATACGCCCGGCATACTGCGGATACTTCGCCGCAATCATCGGCTTGCCCATCTGCGTCCAGAACGCGCGGGCCAGCTTCAGTCCGGACACCGGGCATGCGGAAACGGCCTCGGCCGCGCCCGCAGAACCGGTCGACACCGAAACGGTGGATGGGGAAGATGCCGCGTTCGCACCGGTCTTGCCCTGTGCCGGGCTGTTCGGCAGCCGCGAGCCGGACTGGGGCAGCGCGCCTGCATCGCCGGCAACACCTGCATTGTCAACCGTCACCCCGGCCTGCGCCGCCGCTTCCTCGGCCTGCCGCAGATTGTCGGCGGTGATACGCCAGTAATCGGTGTCCTTGCCGTAACATTCCTCGATCACGGCCAGCGCATGCCGGTATCCAGTAACCGCATCCGCATACCGTCTCTCGGCAAAGCACACCTGCGCGAAGCCCGCCAGTGCGGAGGCATAATGCGCGGAATGTTCCAGATGGCCGGTGCGATAGATTTCCAGCGCCTTGGCTGCATGCCAATGCGCGTCCTCCAACTTGTGTTCGGTCAGCAGGGTCAACGCCAGATTCGTGTGCGAGCTGGACACGTCGATATCCGCGTCCGGGTTCACGCTCGAGGCTTCGATAATGCGCAGCGCTTCACGCAACTCCAGTTCCGCCTTGTCGGGCCGATTCGTCTCGCTGTAGAGCATCGACAGATTGTTGTGCAGTGCTGCGAGCCTACGGTCGGTGGGCGCCAGCGAATGCCGGCAGACACTCTGCGCCTGATGATACAAATCCTCGGCCTGATCGTATTGTTTGGCCGCGCGCATCGAGGTGGCGCAATTGATTAGCGTGATGGCCCACGCCTCGGATGTGCCGGTGGTCAAGCCCATACGAGCGGCCAGTTCCAGCGCTCGCTGCACAATCCACTGATTCTCCTTGTGCCGACCTTGCGAGCGATAGAAGCCCATCGTTTCGTTGAGCACGGTGAGCAGTCCGGCCTCGTCGCCGGCGTTTTCCGCGTCCACCATCGCCTGTTCCAAGTACGGGCCGGCTTCGGTGGCGGCCGTGTGGCGATCGAAAATCGCGTCCAGTCCGTTCAGGAATTGTTGGGTATCAAAGGTTGCGGGCGATTGATCGGCATCGTCCGCAACCTGGTTCGCCGTGGAATCGGCACCTTGTGCTGCGGCCGCCGCATCGGTGTCGTCGGCATCGTCTGGACCATGCGCGAATTGCGCGGCGAATTGTTTGAGCAGTGCTTCCTCATCCATACCGCCAGACCTCCCTGAATCGTGTCTGATTTCAGTCTATTAATACTGTGAACAAACACGTCAGGGAGTTTGCTGTGAGCTTGGTCTCAGTCCACCTTGGTTTCGCGCAAGCGGTGAATGGCGTCGGTATCGGTTTCGCAGCGCCACGAGTAGAAGGCCAGCAGCCCTACGGCAAGCAGAGCCAGCGGCATACCGCCCAGGCCGGTATAGCGATAGTTCATCGAGAAGGTGGTGAGCATCGCGCCGCCGACAATCGAGCCGATGGCATTGCCGAAGTTAAACGCCACCTGTACAGCCGCGCCGGCGATCAGCTCGCCGCCGCCCTGGCCGGCTTCGGTCATCAGCAATTGCTGTGGAGCGGAAGTAAAGAACAATCCGATGGCGATCCAGAACGTCAGTACAGCGGTCATCGGCTGATTACCCGGAGTGATAAGCACCAGCAACAAGCCGAGGCAGGAGATGGACTGACCTATTGCGGCCGCGCCGGCATGCCTCCAATGGTCGGTCAGACGACCTCCAAGCAGACCGCCGATGACCATACCAAAGCCGGCAAGCATCATCAGCATCGGCACCAGGGAAGACGACCATCCGCCGGTTTTCTGCAGCCAAGGGGAGACGTAGCTCCACCAGCAGAACACACCGGCATTGCCGGTGAACACGGCGGCCAAAATCACCCACGGGCCACGGCGGGTGAGGAACTTGAACTGACCGGCGATGCCTGCGTCCTTGATCGGTGCAACGTACGGAATCCACGCCGACGCCAGCACAATCGTCATTGCCGCCCAAGCGGCCAAAATGCCGAAGGCAAGACGCCAGGAAAGGAACTCGGCCATCAAGGTGCCCGCCGGTACGCCGAGCATATTGGCCACGGTCTGTCCGGTGACCATCACGGATACGGCCTGCGCCTCCTTGCCTTCCTCCGCCAGAGTCTTGGCGATGAGTGTGGCTGTGCCGAAGAATGCGCCGTGCGGCAGGCCGGCGACGAATCGTGCGACGACCAGCATGGCGGCATTGACGGAGAATGCGGAAGCCAGATTGCCCACCAAGGCAATCACCATAAACAATATGATGAGGTCCTTCGGCGGCACCTTGCGGCCGAATACCAGAATCAGTGTGCCGAAGCACACGCCGATCGCATACGCGGAAATGTAATGGCCTGCGGTGGGGATGTCCACGCCGGTGGCGGCCGCGGCCTGCGGCAGAATGCCCATCATCACGAACTCGGCGGCACCGAGAATGAACGCGCCCGAAGCCAGTGCAAGCAGACTCTTCTTCATGGTTCCTCTAATTACTTCAGTATTACTTACAAAAACAGTGCGGCAATCGATTGATTCGAGCGATATATTACGGTGGTCCGCCAACAAATACGGGGGCTTGCCGTGATGTGGTTTGTCGCTGTGTGCGGCGGGTTGTTTACCGCTGTTCGATCGCTTGGTTTGATTGTTGGGACAGGAAACGAAAAACCGGATTGCTGATTTCTCAACAATCCGGTCCAGTTGTCGGGCTGGCGGGATTTGAACCCGCGGCCTCTTCGTCCCGAACGAAGCGCGCTACCAAGCTGCGCTACAGCCCGTTTGGCAACA
>JABLTK010150561.1_pt1 | contig 14727 bp, 28 predicted proteins | sample 7160131 | NCBI WGS metagenome assembly JABLTK01 (sample SAMN14651221, study PRJNA627086) | human gut metagenome | isolation source: feces | host: Homo sapiens
CATGCGTGGTATTCGTGTGATTCCTGAGATGGATGCAGAGAAGATTTTGAATGGTAGTTTGAGTTCAGATAAGAATGAACTTCTGTTCACTCAATTTGGTATCAATTATAACAATGAGTCGGAAATGTGAAGTTTCCTTCATGTTGACTGATTTGTAGGTTTAAGAAGGGAAGTATCATTATTCGTGAAAAACGTGACTTGATACTTCGACGATTGGAGAAACAACCGAATACAATCAGTACATCATTAACAAAGGAAGAGGTTATGTCCATGAGTGAGAATTCGTATGAAACAGTTGTACTTCACTGTGATGTAATTCGTGATAAACCGTTCTGGACTGACCATCCCGAGTTACTAGACTAAATTAAATCAAACAGTTTGTTCATAAAAGAATTAAACAGATAAATCGAGATTCAAATTCTGGATGTAGATTCCATTCTTTACCCCCTTGCAACGCCACCATCTACCCATACGGTGTTCTTGTCCCACACCCATAACAACAAATCTTCCAGAAGGAGCAAACGAAATAGAATTCACAAATCCCTTCTACGAGTAACATATCGACCTAATTCATACCATCGGAAGCGAAGCTACAGGTTTCAGAATTTCTCCATCCTTATCACGATTTGAGGGATTCACATCCCAAAATCGAACACAATCCGAATACGAACCAGAAGCAGCTAGATTCGTTAATGGTAACGAACCCAAACTCACAACCCACTTCTCTTTTCCCTCATCAAAGCCGTGTGCATTCTATCCTTCACCTTTCACTCTCAATACTACTTTAACAGAATATACAGACTTCTTCTTGTCTGCAGTAAACATATTGACACTTCCGTTCATATCTCCAGTTAGGAAATAAGTTGATGATACCATGGTACAACATTCCATACTCACATCCATTCGTCGACCTCGATATACCATCTGAGTATTGGCTTCAATCTTCCATAAACGAAGGGTATTATCAGTTGAACACGAAATAATCCGAGTGTTGTTGTGAGAGGGAAGTGATGTTCGTTGACCACTGATGGAGGTGATCAGAGTATCATGTCCATATCTATAGATCAGTACATCTGAAAGAAGACAAACAACGTATCAATATAGGTTGTATCTACGATATTCCATAATTTAAGGGTATTATCGACACCACCAGAATACAACTAGAATTCAAATGATTCCCTTGATTCATACAACATTGTCTCGCTGAAGAAGAAGGGAAGAGATCATTCCTCGATGTCCTCGAAGAATCTCCTTACAATCTGTTACATGCAAAATATGCCGTCCATTTGCTTTATTGACAGTGTTCACAACCGATTCTGCCGTTTCTTCTCCTATCAGTCCTCCAACACGACTATCCCAGATACGAATCAGCCCTTCACGACCTGCAGTTACAACATACTTGCCATCATACGACATTTGAATCGCAAGAACTTCACCTCGATGACAATTCAATTCTTTGCGTTTAGGACTATCAACACGTTCTCGTTTTCCTTCAAAGACCGTAATCACTTTTCCAGTTTCCGTATCCCACAAGCAGGCTTTGCAATCTTTTCCTCCACTCACAATATACTTTTCATCTCCAGATATATCTGTACATGTCACAGGCATCTATATGATTATACTCCAATCAAACGAAAACCAAATGACCTTTACAGAACCGACCTTCAGGAAGAGCCGTCTCCTTCAATTGGGATGCCACCTCTTTGAATATACGACCCTTTGCCTACGTATAAAACAAAAATACAATAAAGACCTCATCAGCTTCTCGCTGTAGTCGTTTCTCGATTCGTTCCTCAACGCCCTCATCTTCCGTTCCAGAATAATCAGAAGCACCATCCTCATCCTTCTCTTCCTCCTCTAAGCGGACCTTTTCCAAATACTCCTTTGCCAATCGCAGTTTTCGTTCCTCAGCCGTTTCCAAATCCTCTGGATTCACTTCCTCTTCTGAATTATCTGACACCGACTGGAACTCGAGATTTTCCTCTCCTTCAGCCTCATCACTGGAAATGTTCCAGTCAATATCATCATTCCTCCTTGATTCGCCTTGGGTCCTAGTTGGCTTTTTGGAATGCGGCTGTTGTCTTCCTCGACCTGATCTCTTTGCCATCTGATTAGTGGGATGAAACTAAGTGAATAAGAAATCAAGGCTGAAAAGAACCTTTCTATTTGGAAAGTTGGGAACTGATTCCAGAAAAAGTACAGATTTCTATTCACAAACAAAAACAAAATTGTTTAGTCTTTGAAGAGAAAGTATGTCCCAGGTGCGAGTGAAATCAGAGACCAGTTTGTTCATTTGTTGGAACAATGATCTTGTAGAGACAACAAAACGAACAACAAACAGTTCGAATATTTATGAATTACGGCTACGACCTCATGTACATTGGACAGAGGATACGATAGACAATGAACATATGCATCATCGTAGTTCGAAAAGTACATGTAGAAAGGAAGTACTAATGGATAGAATGCTGTATTTATCATAAACCATTGGAGTTTGGGGAATCCTCTTCCGAGAGCGATTCGGATAAGAGTGATTGGCAAGATAGTAGCGATGAATTAGCTTAATTTGTATCATATTGTGGAATTATTGTTGCAACAAATCTCATTAACGAACTCAATAGGGAAGAAGAGAATCCTGAAGGGTTTTTCCAGTTTCCACACTTGTCAGGGAGACATCACCAAAGCGATCATAACTAGGTTTAAAATCAACCCATAAAACTGTTACAACTGCAAGAAAATAGCCTTGTTGTCACCAATGTCCACTTTAACACGATAGTTCATTCCAGCCACCTACACCTCAAACGCTCAAATCTAATTCTACAACTTGGTGGGTAGCTTCAACAGGCTTAAAAGTAGTGAACTGTTCATTCAATCGACTTTCGACCTCTCCCTTGAAGTCAGCAACCATTTTCTCAATATGACTATCTACAGTAGTCGAAGAGATGCCTCCACAGAGTGTCGAAGCCACTAGTACTTCATTGACTTGACAGCACCCATACCCACACCACACATCACAATTAAAGGTAATATCACAGTAACAGTAATCATTTCAAAAGAATCTATGAACTCTTTTTCCGGTGACCAAAATAGATCCGTTTTTTGTTTCAGTTACAAACACGTCATAAATGATATTACTGTTGCTGGCGTCTCTTTTCTGCAGCTCCTTTCAAAGCATAGGATCGTTTCTTTCGTGCATCCATCACAGCCTTTCGCTTTAGTTCTTCTCTCTCCTCCTTCTTTCTCTTCTCTTCTAACTTCTGCTGTCTCTTCAACTCACGAGTTTTCATCATTGTTTCGCGCATTAACATCAATCGCTGCACCATTGAATTCCTATTCATGATTCTCACTTCTCATACTCACTTCTTGCGATCTTCATGGTCCACAACCAATTTCTCCGGAATCTCATCTGCTTTCGGCTTTCTCTTTCTCTCTCGTCTCTTTCGTTTCTCCTCCACCATTGCCCGTGTCTTTTCCTGAAGATTGAATGGTAAATCCTTCTGGAGTTTCGATGGAATTCGAATCTCTGGCATCACCTTCTCCTTACGAACCACAGGCTTATATTCGCTATCCGGATTCGTTGGCACAGCAGCACCAGTTTGTTGGCGAAGTTCTCGAGTTGTACGCATTCGAACCCATTTCTATCTCTCATTCAATGCCAAAAATACCCACCGAAACGTCATCCACCAAATGGTCGTTCATTGGATTGTAGTACCGCTGGATTGGCACGGGAGCCCATGTACGACAGAATACGATATCTGACATCACAATCTGATCTTCAAACGTAGCTCGGAAGGATCCTGCTGGTCCAGGACACTTGTGCTTAATCTGACCCCGAATGCCAGAAACAGTCTGGATTTTGACACCTTCGAAACGAGCCACTTCAATTGAAGAATTGAACATATCCTTGATGAAAGCAGTATTCTTAAAAATCTTGAATGGATGACTACAAATCACTTTGACTCCTCAACGTTACCCCACGAGCTTTAATTTCTTCACAATTCGGAAATGTTCATTCTGTTCCAACACAGTACCAGTAGCAGCAATCCTGAATTCAGGGGTATTATTGGCAAGTTTTTGAATAGCCAGTAGACCAGTATTTGGAGGGACAGCAGGTCCATAGAAAGCAGCTTGACAATGCATATACTCAGGAGTATATTTGATCATTCTTAACCTCTTATTGGCATCCTCCATAGCATAAACAGGCATTGTTTGGAATCTCCTCCATCCATACGAGATGATAAGAGGATCATTAGATTTGAGAATACGTCGATGCCAACGGTGTTTTTTTATCCGAACCTAAGGATCATAATATGAGTCAGATAGCCTACACGAACCATCCCAATCGCTTCCTCACTCTCTAATAAACCCCCCACAATAATTGGTGTCTCAGGACGAGCAAGACGGATAAATGCAGGGGGAACATTCTCTAACAGAATACGACAGTATGTGCCTGTTGGAAGACCTACCAATAGATCCTTCTCTGCTTGAGGTACATCTTCAAATTCTTTTCGAGCTTTCTCTTCTTGTTCAGCTCGTTTTCGCTTCATCAAATCAAAGTAATCTTCTTCTTTCTCCTTCTTCTCCTTCTTCTTTGGACCTTTTTCATCTTCAGAACTAATCTCAGCATCTTCTAATTCCTTTGCTTCCTTCATAGCACGTGAAGCTGCCTTCTTCTGAGCATTAGCTTCTCGTTCCTCTTCAATCGAATTGTACTGAACCTGAGAATGATCAGATCCTTCTTCAGAGAGAATTTCATCCTGAACACCTTCCTCTTCCATCTCCTCATTCTCCTCACTTACTTCACTATTCTCTTCTTCTTCTTGATTCTCTAGGTCTACAATAGCATCATCATCTTCTCCACTTTCTTCCTCTTCACTCTCACTACTCAATTGATCGCCCCATACTCCAGTCACAAAATGATTCTTAAACTTGGTAACAAACGATTCATCATTCCAGTCATGCTTTACAGCAGGATAAATGTCCAATTTCTCACTATCCAACGTATCCATGAGTCGATTCTTCTTGGCTGCTTCATTCAATTCCATAGGAGAGGTTTGCTTTGGATGGAAGAATTCATCGTCTGACACTTCTTCTTCAGGAACAACCATATCTGTTTCTTCATCTTGAAGATCTCCTTCTCCATACACCAATTGCATCAGATTGTTACTAAATACACGTCTTCTAGTCAACTCTTCTTCACCTCGATAAAACAGATTCTCTTTCCAACGTAAATCACTCTCATGAGTAACGTCAGGTTGTTGAGCAGTAGGAGTCTCATTCTCTTCACTCTCTTCTTCCATTAACATTTCATCATCATTGTCTTGTTTGATTGTTTCCTCTTCCTCACCTTCTTCATTCTCATTCATTTCTTCCTCCTCCTCTTCATTCTCTTCCTTACCATTTTCATTCTCTTCCTCACTCTCTTCCTCATCCTCCTCACTCTCTTCCTCCTCACCATCCTCATTCTCTTCATCTTCCTCACTATCACCCTCTTCTTGATAATGCATCACCTCTTCTTCATCACTCTCATCACCTCCAAGCATCTCTTCATCACTTTTCGCAAAGACAGCTCGGCGTCTTACACGATCACCAACTTCCACCTTCTCCTCCATAGGCATCTTTGTTTTCACAACATCCACAGATCCACTCTCAGATCCGAACACATTCAAATCCTGCACTTCAGCTCCCGTAAAGGCCTTGCTAATCCTCATAACTCTTCATCCTCACTTACCTGTTCTTGAACAAGGACATTGTTGAATGATGAAGCTTATCTTCAATATCGTCTTGAAGTTGCTGGAGGTCACGTACCATCTGAACACCTTCACTCACTAAAGATCATAACAGATTTATAAAAATGACAAGGCTGATCTGAAGCTGACTGTTGCATGTCTACTGTGTGTTGTTGAACAAGGTCAGATTTCTCATCTGTGAAATGGAGAGAAGGGAGATGAATGTACCTACAATCAATCCTTCAGAAATCCTTTACATGGCATCCTTATCATACAGAATCTTACCAACATTGGACATAGGAGCATAGAGTAACACTTCCTTCTCATTCAATTTACGACGACCTTTCTTCTCTGGATCTTTTTCAGGCAAAGGACAAGGATCTGGAAGTCGATCTAGTGACTTGATAGAGAAATCACCCACACCAAGAAGGTGAATAGATTGTGATTTCTTTAGGTTACATCCTTGAACATATCCATATCTACATATCAAATATGATATGAGTACTCACAAAGTAACATCACGAGTACAATCAACATCAGCATCAATTCGTTTAGGATCTGTTATATCCTAAATCTTAATCCCATTTCTCAAATATACTTCCAAACGATCTACCAAGACAAAAGGATGGGAGTTACGCCATGTCAAAGGACGAGTCTTAATTCGACTTATATACAAACAAATATTCGTAATTTCAGCTTTGGGATACTAGAAATAAATCCAATCCATCAATCTCACCTTTCCATTACTGAGACCAGGAATGTTAAACACTTTTGCTCCTTGGTAAATCTCTGTCCAGAAACGATTCTTTAAGACCTTTTTGGTGGTCTTCAGAGTCTTGTTCTCCTTAAAGGCATCGAGATGGGTCACAACGCCTAAGACACGAGGGAACCCGTGTGTTTGAAGGACGTTTAGAAACTCAAACGTTTCCATCTCAAAGCCAAAACTACCATCCACCATCAGAAGAACTAAATCAGCAATCTTCCCAACATCAATCATCCCCGAAATATCGTTAGGACATTCAATGAAGGTGAGACGACGATTCTTTCCACTAACAACGGTAATCGGACCACGGACATCTGTCAATGTCTGTTTCGTATACTTCTTGATCAACGACTAAAATCAACTCAAAGAACCACAGAATACCTTAATAAGAGTCGTCTTTCCAACTTTTGGTGGACCCATAACAACAATAACCATAGGTGGATTCGTTCCAGCAGAACGATTTGCAATCGGCGCATGGACCTTCTTATATCCACGATCGAGATTTCGTTGGATCGAACGATGTGCACTGACTGCAGAATTCACACTGAATGCCTAATAGGTCACAACTCACAAAACGAGTCATACTCCAGGATGAGTACTTTTTGGCTGAGGAGTAATACCCAACTTCTTATTTCGAACAGCTTTCTTCTTATTTGCCTTACTTCCAGCTCGAGGGGCATGGTGTTCTCTCTTTTTCGTTTCAGTATCCATGAAAAATCGGTTTCAAACTAGAAAACGAAAAAAGAACTCTCAACCAAAGAGGCAATGAACAGAAAAACGATTGGAAAGAAAGGGGAAGAATTGGTTTGTTTTAGGGAATTCCGATTCCATTGCCTATCTAACCACCGCCAAATGATAAAAAGAACCGCTTCTCTGCTTGTTTGCTTCCTTTCAACGCCCCAGATTGTCTTCGATTCACGATGGATCCTATGAAATCTGCATTGAATCTATTTCGTAGACTCCCCCCAGAGGAAGTTGAGTCAACATTCCGTTCCATTGCATTGTTGAGAGAAGACCTTTCAAGTGAACTACTCCAGCATCTCGAGTTCCCCTTAACAAAAGGATACGATGAAGAGAGCAAGAAAGAGTTTATTCTCAGTGATTTCAACTCTAATGGAGAGTCATATAGGTAAATCCAGATTCTTTCTTGCTTAATCAATAGGTCTCCTTGGTCTAACAAGTATTGTCCTCCTTCTTCAGAAGGATTCTATCCTCCTCCCGAAACTCGAGAGTTGGAGGAGAAGGCAAACTTTCTATTTGATAAATATCGAGAAATGTACTTGTATCTTTGGTTTGTCATCTAGGTATTATGATGGAGGTGTATCGTCAGTGTATATGTGGAATAATGGCGCTAATATCTGTGGTTGTTTTCTTATCTTAAAGGGTAGGTAGAGTTATTGAGAGATCATGTGAAGAGGTATATGATGAATCTGGAGTTGGGACTTCAGGCTCTTGGCATTCATTTCATCTAGTAGAAGTTATTCCAGACGAGAATGGAAAGAGGGCAGAATATCGTTTAACCACTTCCATTCAACTGTTCTTGACACTTCAGAATGCCACTGTTGGAACAGTGAAGCAAAATGGATCATTAACTCGTCAGGCCTCTTCCATTATGGAGTATACAACGGACGAGGATCATTTACAGAATCTTGGTCAGATGATTGAGCAAATGGAGAACTTTGTTCGCAGCAATCTGGATATGTTGTATATGAGCAAGAACCAAGAGACAGTGGACTCGATCCGTATTCTGCATCCTTCTGATCTTCCAAAACGAAGTTTATTGGCTGAGTTATCTAATCGGATGAAACCTCCAATGGAATGAATATCTTTGTGTGCTATTTGTTAGTAGAATCGTGTTTCTAGATACCTCTGTTTAAACAAACAGACTATGCAACACACGCTTATTCCATGGACACAGAGTAAAGAGTATGACGATGACCTTTCCTTTCTAATACGGATCCTCCTTCATTGTTCCATCGATCATACTCTTGAGATCGTTGTATACTAAGCGATTCCCCAAGAACTGAAATTGATTCTTCTCTTCCTTCAGTATAAGGAGCTAACGGAGTGGCTCTTACACCCAGAGGTGTAGGGATATGTAAGCCAGTAAGATAACACATGTCTTCCTTACGACCGAATGAAGGTCGTGTCATAATAGGAGAAGAACAATGTGAGAGCAGACTCTGTGAAGGATGATGACCAATCCCTTTTGCTAATGGTAACTTAGCACTATGAGAGAACACAGGTATAAACTCGTCAGATTCATCTTCATTTCTTGTTCCATACACTCCTCTTAAAGAAGCTTCATTTGTTGATATCACATAACATTCATTCACAGGTTTATTTCGGAAAGAGAAATAGCGTTTCAATTCACCTCCAGGATATAAACCATTTCCTGTTTCCTGTTGAATCACAGTCAGATGGTTAAGATCTTCGTATCGAATGCAGGTCACTCGATCAATCATATCACATCCAAACACATCATTCCATTCCATATCACTAAAACGATAGCCTTTAAGAATAAGAGAAAGACGATTCCATATGAATACAACAGATGAAGGAGTTACAAAATGAGAGAGAAGATACTGAATATCAGGATGTGTTTGTAATTGACGAAAATACTTATTATAATTGGCATATTGAGTTGCAACCATCCGTTGACCTTTCTATTCTTCAACTCACTCAAACTCAACTTACTATTACTAGGCGATTCATTGCTAAGAGTACTAATTCACACAAAGCGATCGATTCCGACAGTTCACTAGTTTCATTGGTAGTTTCATTAGCAGTATCATTAGCAGTATCATTAGCAGTATCATTAGCAGTTTCAATGATAATGGGTTCTGAAGGTTCTTCACACACCATTTCTGTGATTCCATCAATCATCTCCTCAACTACTTCTTTCACCAGAATTTCATCTTCACGAGAATACTCTCTCTGATCATTCTTTGAATCCAAATAGATGTCAATAAGATTAGCCACAGCTTGTGTGACTATCTCTTCACGATCTTCTGCATCTCGAACCACATTCACAACAATATCTTCAATAAGAGATACAGTAATATTCTGAAGGATCTCATCCTTATTCACCATATCCAAGGTCATAGGCACTTCAGGAGGTAAAAAGGAAGTCTCATGATCATCACTGATAAACGAAAACAGTTTACGAGAGAGACGACTCAACATCCATCCTAATGAAGTCATAACATCTGTCTCACCAAGGAAATACAACTATGTATCATGAGAATATCAAGAAATACGTTCTGTTCTGTAGCTATCAGGACAGAATAACAGAGAATGGACACAGCAAACTGAGTTGAAATACAGTCATTTGAGTACGAGGGATGATGAATGAAAAGAACGAGTGTATCGTACACATGATATGATAGTAGTGTCTGTAATTGAAGGACTCTTCTCAAACCTACTGGAACCATTAAATCATTCGTGTGAGTCAAATTGAGAAGAATCTGAAGCGAACAATACAAGACATCATGTGTAAAATCGGTAGGATTTGTGGAATTACCTTGACTAACATGAAACTTCATACAGTACCGAATAATCAAATGAAGAATTGGTATCAATGGAGTGAAGAGAGGTTGAAACTCCTCTGTCACACCATACTGAGACAGAATTCGAAAAACAGTGAGTGCTACGAATAATTGAGATCCAGAAAGTTCGAGCAATTGTTCTCGGAGCTGATTGAAGGCATTTTGTCGTAACAGCATCTGAATTAGATGAGATGAATAATGAGTACTTCGATCTGCATAGGACGTTGGAATGAGTTACAGATATAGAGAAGCATTGATAAGAGGCGTTCTTCCAGATCGGATGATGCACCTGTAATCTTGATATCGAATAACCATGAAAGAAGAGGAAATATATCAATAACACGCTGGAATCCATTAAAAGAAGAGGCAGAGTCACGAATTGCCAGAGTGATGAAATTCAGAAGCAGGAGCTGAAACATGATATCATGCTCTTTCTGTGAATCATGAGAACAAAGAAAGAATACTCCTGAAAGATGGGTTATCACAGAGTTGAAGTTATAACCCAGAATTGTTGGTACATAATCCACAGACACTTCGATAATGTTGTTTAAACACCATAGACAACAACTGCAAATAGCATTTTCCCTTGAACGACTCAGAAGTGTGATAATCTGAGGGATGATATCGAAGATCGGTATATCATGAAAGAATCTGCTTATGAAACCAATTAATAATTCAGACTCTACATGAGTTAAGATATTGACGAGAATCCAAACTGCATTGAAATTGATCACAGCCGGATATGTGGATCCCAAAAAAGGGAGGATACGATTAATTAGTCCGCACTTAATGATGGTAGAATACGGAATAACCGAATCATCTACTTCAGTAGTCTCTAATGAACCTACCCAAGGTACAGTACCCACGAAGCAGAATCAGAGTTTTCTTTCTAAGTGTAGGATTCGGTTGCTGGAGCATCTTATCCAGTCTCGGAAACTATAGTAATGACAACACTACCCATCTAGTACAATATCATTCTCAAGAAAATTATCGACAACTGCCTTATCTTCAAAATCAATGTCTGGAAATGGGTTTCCAATCTGCAAATGAAATGGTCACAGGTTACTTACACAATTCAAACAACTAGACTGTTTTTCATTCCGGTTTAAGAAATGAAAAGCTTTCTCGGATACCTGCTTCAGGGTTTCCATGGGGCGTTCAGATTAGCTACAATTTCAGTTGAGTAACCAATAACGAATCTGATAATGAACAAACATTTGTTCTATTTGGCATTGACTTTCTCTTGATACTCTTCCGGAAAGTACTGGCACTGGTATGTGTTGATGATTTGCTTTTCTATAAGCCCATTGTGAATGTAGAGGATTCGATTGGCATAACACTCTAAATCCGGGTTGTGAGTGACCATCACCATAGTTACTCCTTTCTTATACTTAACTTAGGGATTCATACATACACGATTCAAGTCTAAGAGGATATTCATCACTTCAATTGTTGTTTTACTATCGAGATCTCCTGTGGGCTCATCCAGCAAGAGAAGTTCTGGGTTATTGGCCATGGCTCTCGCAATGGTAACTCTCTGTTGTTCTCCACCACTGAGCTCGGAAGGAAGGTGGTAAATACGGTCTTGAAGTCCCACATCGATAAGGAGCTGAATTGCTCGTTCTGTCTGTTCCTTCTTCGATAGTTTCCCTGCGAGTTGCATGGGGAGCATGACATTCTCAACAGATGTGAGAGTTGAGATCAGGTTAAACGTCTGGAATACGAATCCAAGCTGTATCTTATGCATCATCTTTTCCTACATGACACAATCGAATTGCTGCCAATTCATTATCTTCAGAACTTGGCAAGATTTCTTTTCCAAATAGAAACAAGGATCCTGAGGAGGGTTTGTCAATGGTCCCAATGATGTTTAAGAGACTACATGTACATCTGAAAACTCTCTCTACCTTGTTTTGCCGCTTCCGCTAGGACCACGAATAATTAGGAATTCCCCCTTCTTAATAGGAAACGATGACACCGAATTATCTAATGTAATATTCCTTAACACAGGGATATCTCTTCCATCTTGAAGCTGATACGACTTCTTCAGCTCTTTGATCACGACTATGTCCTCATCTTGAGTTCCTAGATCTGTATGCGAATCTTCAGGAGATTGTAAAAGCTGTTCATTCTATATGGGATATCCACAAAAGAAGTTACCATTTTCTGCCGAAGTCACTTGTCAAATGTTTTTTTCATTTTTCAGACGATATACATTCAGATTTAACAGTACCATTTTCTATTATTTGTGGAGATGAGCAAGAGAGATGCTCTCAATCATTTGAGGATAGAGTTGAAACGAAAAATTGATATTCTTATTGATGAAGCAATTAGCAAAATAGAAGGTAGAATTCAAAGGGTCATCAATCACTCGTAGATTTAGTAGAATCTGATAGTAATTATCTCCATCTTTCTAATAAGACTAGATGAGTGTGTTGTTGTTTCACCTACTTCGATATCAGAAGAATTGACAGCACCAAAGAAGGTGGAAGTGAAATCTGGGAATTTGAGTGATGAAGTGGATGATGATGACTCGATGGTTTTGGATTACTCTTATCTTCTCCTTCCTACTGTGACAACCGAACCGAAACCTGATCAGAGGCAAATTATTGATCCTCCAACCAGGCTTACTTCTATAACAGAGTCCATCAAGACGGAAGAAGTACCAACGACTCCAGATGTTCTTATTAGTCCTGTTTTATTAAACCGAAGAGGTGGAGGTACAAAACGTGAACATTCTGAGGTCGATGTAGTAGAATGAAATTGGATTCAGTGAATAGAAACAACAACATCAGGAAAGTCTTTACCGGTTTTTTAAGAAGTCACTGTCTTGTATCACTCCTATCAAATCTGCTCCTCCTAAGGAATTGAAGTCAGTTACATTTGATAATACACCACCTAATTTTTGGAGTTTGGATATGCCTCCATCTCCTACTATTTAGCTGTTTTCCTCCTTTTCTGAATCCTTTAGTGTTATGACTCTTTTTTCAAACAAACAGTTCAATGAGCTCGATGTTTTTTGGAAGCGGCAGGTCGTTTCGATTTGATTGTGACTTTCATCCCGTTAATAGAGAATGATGTGGGTCTCTCGATTGTGGGCAATACCTTGAATTCTTTCTTTGGACTCTCCTTGTCCTCTTTCTCTGGTTGTGTTTTGACCTCTTCTTTTTTTTCGTCAGAACTATCTGTATCGATCATTTCATCATCTGACACAATCATATCATCCATATTCTTTATCACTTTCCCACCCACCATCTTCATCAACTCATCAACTTCATCAAATATCATATCAATCACATATTTACATATAGTACATTGGATTCGTTCCAGTCGTCGCTCATCTTCATCTTTCTGGAATGAAGCAGTCACAACTGTTCCTGTTTTCATAACCTTGTTACAACTACAGCACTGCAAATTGAACGGCAACTTAATATCTTTGGATTCCCCTTCCTTCCACTCATCTTCAATATAAACGACATCTCCATTGGCAGCAAAGAGAGAATACTCTTCTTTGTCCGAACTCATAATAGGATCAGATCCACAGAAAAGGAATGATTAACAAACAGATTTACTTAGGGATTATGACAACTTTCTTCTTCTTTAATACTACTTTATGGCCTTTAGATGGTGGGGCATCTGTCCCTGCTGACCCTTTCGTCTCCTCAGAGCAGCGTTTGACCGACGCTTTCGGAATCTTTGCAAAAGCATTGATAAAGGCATTTTCGCTGTCTTGGATTTCTTGATCCTTTTTTGCCTTTAAGTAGTCCTGTAATTCCTCCTGATCCTTGGTTTCTCGCTCCACTTCCTCTGCTTCTAGTTCTTTCTGCTTCTTTATCTTTTCTCGTTGTCGTAAAATCTCAATTGCATCTTCAGGATCCGTATTCATCGTTTTGCGGGTTTGTGCTAGAATTAGGTCCAGAGAGTCATATATATCCATTTCTCGCTTCATTTCCTCTGTTTGGTTCTCTAAAGCTTTGATTGCATCCATTGACTCCGCCTCCTCCTTCTTCCGTTGATCCTCCAACTCTTGTTGCCGTTCATTTAGTTGAATGTTTGAATTCCTGGTAGCTCCCGACTCCACAACATAACTACTATTCTTTGGATCGGTCTTGATCGCAAACTCACCTCCACAGTTTACACACTTAAAATAGAACCGTTGAATCGGAATCCCAAGATAGTCCTCACCATTTGCATTCTCCTTTCGGGTATTGAACTTCTTTCCAGCATACATAAACTCACCACAACTATTACATCGAACAGTAAATGGAAGCATCATACGGACACTGAACTGTCCGATGTTGGATAGCTTCACCTTCGCTACCTTGTCGGGATCGAAATCCCAAGGAATGAACTTGTTCACTACTTTACGTTCACCCATAGTATAAAAGCCTTTTAAGTAGAGAAAGAAAAGAAATGAAAGCAAGAATAAAAGCCACGAAAATAGGGCTGATTTCTGGAATTCAATCCGATTCTTTAACAGGAAAGTGATGGCGTATATTGATAGGACAGAAGAGTTCAAATTGGCTACCAATACCCAGATGCGAACTACAGCTCCTTCTGGAGTACCGATGTCTCCTCCTCAGTTTTCTGTCTCCAAATTCTCCAGAGTAACAGCTTCATTGTCGAATAGAGTTAGTAAAACAACTCTTAAATTTTTGGAGTTTGGATATGCCTCCATCTCCTACTA
>JABLTK010143353.1_pt1 | contig 14713 bp, 15 predicted proteins | sample 7160131 | NCBI WGS metagenome assembly JABLTK01 (sample SAMN14651221, study PRJNA627086) | human gut metagenome | isolation source: feces | host: Homo sapiens
AAGTCAATTTGTTAGTGATTTTTTTATAGTATTATTGTTTGTGATTTCAATTGTGTTTGTGGTTTATTTTAAAAATTTCAATATGCTTTTTGTGACTTCGTACGTATTATTTTTATCGAGAGAAGAGGTGAAAAAAGAAAGAATATTAAGGATAATAAACTATTTACAAACAGATGAATAATGTATAAACTAAATATGAGGTGAAACAAATGATAAAAAATAAAAATGGATATTCACTAGGAATATTAGTAATTACAATTGCTGTAATGCTTATATTAACGACAACTGCACTACTTTCATTTAAAAGTACAACTGCAGATAAAGAGATAACAAATTTTATGAACGATATTACAGAGGTAGAGGAATACGTAAAAGAATATTATTCAGAAAAGCACATATTACCGCTGATATATGATAATACAACGAAACAACCAATTGCTATAAATAGCTTAGAGTATGAAGAAATCAGAGCTCAAGCTTCAAATAAGGATTTTGGTAATTATTATTTTGTTGATTTAACAAAATTAGAAAGAATACATTTAAAAGATAACCAAAGAGGTTATATAGTAAATGAAAACTCTCTTAGGGTGTATGTGACAAATCCAATTGAATATCAAGGAGTTTTCTATTATACAGTCACAGATGAAATGAGAGGATATGACAAAACGTATAACGAAAATGCAAATTTTGAGGTAATAATATCTGGAAATCCTATAGTATGGACAGATAAGGCAAAATTGATATTGTCTATCCCTAATTATGAAAACATAGAAGCATCTGATTGGCAATTTAAGTATTACTATCCAGGACCAATTAGTTCGGAAGAATTTAAGACAAAGGGCAATATGTTTTTGTATGGTGAAACTGTTGAGATAACGGAAAATGGAATAGTAACTTTTTATGCTGAAAATTTGACAGCAACAGCCAGTGGAGATGTTGGCTATGCCAAAACTGTAAATGTTGTTGTAACCAAAATAGACGATATAAAACCTGTAATAAAAATAAGTGGAGACAGAAGCAAAGAAGGAGAAGTTATAATAACTGACAACGAAACAGGTATAAATTCGGACAGATTGAGATATAAGATAATAGGCGATGATATAAATAATCCTGAAGATGGAATACCACTATTAACATATGGCATAAAATATGCCAAGTATATAGAAGAGTATAATAAATTAAAAAGTAACGAGGAAGATTTAACAGCAGAAATTAGTGATTTGAAAGCACTAGGTTCTGGTGATGATGAACTTCAAGAGTTGTATACCAATTTAAATAATATAACTTTAGAAATTCAAAAGTTAAATAATGAAAATAGATCTTTTAACGATGGAAATATTCCATACGATGATTATGAAAATAACATTGCATTATATGTGGAAGATTATGCTGGAAACGTTGAAGAAGATACATTAGGTGTTTCAAGAAAAGTATTATTAAATAGTAATTTGATAAATTTTGAATCAAAACTATTAGACAATTCAATGTTTAGCATTGTTAAAACAACACCATATACAAGTGGAGATAAAGTTAAACTTAGAATTCGTTCGCAAGGTGCAACAAAGATGATAATAACAATGGATGACAAGATTTCACCAGAAGACATTGCTAATTATGATTTGAAATATCAAGCATCAAACGGAGATTACGAGTTTGATATTAGTGGAGCAGGAAAGACAGAGGTCGTAATATATGCATATTATACAGCTGGCGAATATGATGAAAATGGCAAACTAATATATAAAGCATTAAATGATAAAGTTTTAGTGGACAAGATTAATCCTACAACAGATGCACCGAAAGTAGAAGTTTCTAACAAACTTAAACTAAAAATAGAAGTAAAGCAAAAAGATTTAGAAAGTGGAATATTTAAAACAGAATATGGATACCAAGAAACAGAAGGAAATGAAGATTTAACAAAGTATACTTGGTGTCATACAGTGTCAGAAATAGAAAATAGATTAAAAGAAGGCAAAATTTATTATATAAGGACAAGAGTTACTGATTTAGCAGGCAACGGACCACTAGTTTCAGCGTATACAAAAATACAATGCCCTACTCAAAAAATACTTGCAATGCCGAATAGACCAGTGCTTGAAAACATGAAGGCAATCACATGGAAAAATAATTTAGAAGAAGTTGAAATAGATCCTTACACTTTAAAGGATTCATCAGGAGTTACAAGAGTTTGGTACGATTACAAAATGGGTGATGGAATAAATGATGATGGCGAATCTATGTGGGCAAATGCAAAATCGACAGATGGAAGCTATTGGGTTTGGATTCCAAGATATGCGTATAGAATAATATATTATACTGATGCAAATAAAACAGAAATAAAAGGTTATTATCAAAATTCTGCGTATTCTAATACGATTGGATATTACATGCCAGATGGAAAAACTGCTTCAAATGAAGCCGATATAAAGACTAAATTTGGAGACATAGATATTGTATTTTTATATGGTTCTGAAGATTATAAATATTATGACACAGAAACAAAGTTAGTAAAGAGTTTGATAGATGGTGGAGAAAAGCTTTATAGTGAATATATAGTTCATCCAGCCTTTAAATCATATGCTTCAGGAACAAGTGTAAATATTTTAGGAAAATGGAACAGAGATTTATCTGGAATCTGGGTTGCAAAATTTGAAGCCAGTAGAGAAGATGCAACGTTTACATCACAGGGAACTGCAAATAATGTAAAAAGTGTTCCAAATGTTAGAGCAATGACAAATATAAAGATAAACGATGCCTTTAATATGGCTTTACAATTAGATGCAAGTAAAGATTCGCATTTGATGAAAAATAGTGAATGGGGTGCGGTAACATATTTAGCATATAGCGCATATGGAAGAGGTGGAAACAAAGTAAGACAAAATCTTTCTAGCAATATGATTACTGGAGCTGGTACATCAAGCAATGGTGCAACATATGCAACTACATCAGAGTCATTGTTTGAAGGTAGATATAGTTACAAGACATCGGCAGGAATGCAAGCAAGTACAACTAAAAACATATATGGTGTATATGATATGGTCGGTGGGGCTTTAGAATATGTTTCAGCCTATGTGAACAATGAAAACTCAGCTGTGTCAACAAATGGTAGCTTACTTCAAAACTCTTCAACATTATATTTATCACAATCATATAACAAGGGTGGAACAGACAGCGAAGCAGGAAACTATAGAGCAAACGCAGGAGTTTATGGAGATGCAATATATGAAATTTCATTAGATACTTCGAATGTGTGGAAAGACAATGTGATGAATTATCCTAATACTGGAGAACCATTCTTTGCGAGAGGTGGAAGTTATTCTTCAAATACAAGTACAGCTGGAATATTTGAAACTGACAAGAAAGATGGTGCAGCGTATGAAAATGTTGGCTTTAGAATTGTATTAGTGCCATAGTTTTATTTAAAGAAAATAGTTAAATTTCCTCACTTAAAAAGTTGAGGAAATTTTTTATTTGTAGTCAAAAGCGATGCTTTATGCATGCGTAAACTATAAACATTAGCTCGAACATAAAAGTGCTATTTAGATAAAATTTAAGAAGAGTGCTTCAATAGCCGACTAAAGTTGACATAAAAGGGTATAAATGGTATAATATAACTGTTGAAATTGGCGTGATAAAGTATATTAAGAAGGGGGATTTAGTATATGGTATTAAATGAAATATCTTCAAAGATAAAAAGAACAATACGAGGTATTAACATAAAGGATACTTTAGGAATGCACTATTATAAATTGGGTGCAGTAGGAATGGCTTATTGGGAAATTAGATTAAAGGAAGCTAAAGATTTGGATGAAGCGTCGTATTGTAGAGCACAATTAGAAAAGTGTAAGATAGATAGAGCTAGAAGAAATATAGAACAAGATCCTGAAATAATAGCTTTAAAGGAAGAAAAACAAAAGTTATTGAAAGAATTAGAAGAACTGTATAAATCTTTTGATATTTCGGAAAGTGAAATGAATGATAATGCACGCGCTATACATAAAGCTATGAGTGATATAGATAACAAGATACAAGCAAAAATTACTGCAATTACAAACGATTTGAATGCTAGATGGGAAAATTTGAATTTTTACTATGAATCATCAGATACAAGCGGACCTTCTGTTAAAAGTACAATATCTTGGAACGAAATAAAAAAGAAACCAAAAGAGGAAAACATGCTAGAGAGTGGTACATCGAATGTACTTAAAAATGTTCCAGTTTCTAGGGCACTTAGCGAAGAAAAAGAGAAGATTTTGGGTTCACAAGAAAATGGTGAAGAAAATCAAAATGAGGAAAATTTGGATAACAAACAAAAACAATTAGAAGAGGAAATTGAACAATTAAAACAGATAAAGATAGCTACACAAAAGTCACGTGAAGGCTTAAGAAGAGTTATTGCTAGTAAAAAAGAGTACAATGACAAAACTAATAAAATAGCAAAACAGGAAAAAGCTTTAAAAGAACTTAATGAAATTTTAGGTAATGTTGAAAGACTTTTAAAAAATATCGGGAATATAAGAGAACATGCAGGAAAAATAGATGTTATAGGGCGAGAACTAAAAGAATTAGCAAGTCTTGAACAAGAATTAGAAAAAAACAAGAACGACAATAATCTAAATGAAGAAGAAAAGAAAGTCAAATTAGAAGAGTTAGACAAAAAAATTCAAGAAGCTAAAGAGAAACTCGCAAAGAGCATAGGTAAGGATAAAAATAAATTAAAAAGTGTTGACGAAGAAAGAGAATTTTTGAAAAATCAAACAGATGTGTTATTTAGTCAAATTGAAATTGCGTTCGATTCAAAAGGAAATGTAAAAAAAATAACTTCACAAGATAGAAAATTAATGGATAAAGATAAATATTTAAATATTTTAAATATATTAGAAAAGAACAAGGATGGTATTGTTAAGTCTTTAAGTGGTAAGAAAGAAAAACTAGAGAAAGACATAGAAACTAATAAGAAAAGTATGGAAACGATTTCTGTACCAAGCGATGAAGAATATGCTAGTGCGGATGAATCACTAAAAATGTTAACAAAACAAGAACAATTTTATGATGAACAGATAGCTTTTAAGGAAAAAGAAAGAGAAAAGATATTACAAAAAGTTGGAAATGATGTGCCAACACAAAGCGTAGACGTGGCTTTTGAAAAATTAAAATCAACGCTTCAAAAGCAAGTTGAAAGCGGTGCTATCACTATAGAGGATCTTCAAAAAATAGTTAATGGACTAGAAAAAACAAAAAATAAGAATAAAAATAATTCAAAAGAAGATGACCGTTCATCTATATAAAAGGAGAAAAGTATGAACGAAAATGAAAAAAGAATGTATTCAGAGGTATATGGAATATTAAAATTGTTAGGAGAAAAATATATAAAGCTTCTACCAATTAAACTCTATAGGCTTATATGCGATAATAGAGACAAAAAATACGAGCCTATTTATGATATTTCATGTGATTTAGAAAAACAAAATATAAGCAAGGATTCGTTGGCTTTTTTGACACTCATAAGTTTGAAATATTGGATAAAAGATGAAAAAGAGAAGAACGAATTTTGGGAGCAACTCAGCAAAAAAGCTTAATCTAAATGGATTGAAATAATATAATTATTTTAAAGACAAACAGATTTCGATTTCAAAATCTGTTTGTTAATTTTTGGATATTGAAAAAGATTTGACAAATTGCAAGATTGGTTGTATAATGTCATACGTGTAATCCGCTTAATTATGGTCATAAATGCTATTAATAGCTACCTAAGATGAGAGATTAGCGAGTTTTATATGAAGGAGGTGCTTTAGATGTACGCGATAATCGAAGCATGTGGAAAACAATACAAAGTAGCTGAAGGAGATGAAGTTTTCGTTGAAAAACTTGATTTAAACGAAGGCGATAAAGTAACTTTTGATAAAGTATTATTACTTTCAGACGGTGAAAAAGTTAAAATAGGAACACCAACTGTTAAGAGTGCAAAAGTTGAAGCTACTGTTATTGAAAACGGAAAAGCTAAAAAAGTGGTTGTATTCAAATACAAAGCTAAGAAAAACGAGAGAAAGAAACAAGGACACAGACAACCATATACAAAGATTAAAATTGATAAGATTAGCCAAAGAGCTACTACAAAGAAAGCTGCTACTGCTACAACAGAAGAAGCTGCTGAATAATTAGGATTTTATAAAAATGCTAATAGAAGATTTTTAACTGAAAGGGGAGAGAGACATGGCACATAAAAAAGGTATGGGTAGTACCAAAAATGGTAGAGATAGTGAGTCAAAGAGACTTGGTGCCAAAAGAGCTGATGGTCAATTTGTTCTAGCTGGAAATATATTAGTTAGACAAAGAGGAACAAAAATCCATCCAGGTACAAATGTTGGAATCGGTAGCGATGATACTCTATATGCAAAAGCTGACGGCGTAGTTAAATTCGAGAGAAAAGGTAGAGACAAGAAACAAGTAAGTATCGTTACAGAGGAAAATAAGTAATTAATTCGAGGGACCGTTTTTAATGGTTCCTCGTTTTTTATGGCATTTATTAGTTTAGTTTGGATATTAGCAAGTTGAATAAGTCACGTTAAAACAATTTGCTAAATCATGATGAAATAAAATTTAAAATGTGTTTTTGGAAGCTTTAAGGATTATAAAACATTGATAAATATGAGAAAATGTGGTAAAATATTACTTAATAGAATGTGAAAAAAGGAGAAAAATATATGTTCATAGATTATGCTAAAATAATAATTGGCTCTGGTAAAGGTGGAAATGGAGCGATTACGTTTAGAAGAGAAAAATATGTAGCAAATGGTGGACCAGACGGTGGAGACGGTGGACGAGGTGGTAGTGTCTATTTTAGAGTGGATTTGGGTCTAAATACACTAGTTGACTTTAAGTATAAGAAGAAGTACTTGGCACAAGATGGTGAAGCTGGTAGTGGGGCAAGAAAAGCAGGAAAAAGTGGAGAAGATTTATATATAGATGTTCCTCAAGGAACGGTAGTAAGAGATGAGGAAACAGGAAAAGTAATAGCAGATTTGTCTGAAGAAGGACAAGTTGAATGCGTTTTGAAAGGCGGAAAAGGTGGAAAAGGTAATGTTCATTATGCAACCGCAACAAGGCAGATTCCAAATTTTGCTGAAACTGGCGAACCAGGTGTGGAAAAAACAGTTATTCTTGAATTAAAGTTAATAGCAGATGTAGGTCTTTTAGGCTATCCTAATGTTGGTAAATCAACATTATTATCTAGAATGACTACAGCTAAGCCTAAAATAGCAGATTATCATTTTACGACTATAGAACCTAATTTAGGCGTTGTAAAATTGGCTAATGGTTCTAGTTTCGTAATGGCTGATATACCAGGTCTTATTGAAGGTGCAAGTGAAGGTGTTGGACTAGGTTTGAAATTTTTAAGACATGTTGAAAGAACTAGATTACTAATTCATGTTATAGATGTTGCTGGAACAGAAGGTAGAGACCCAGTTCAAGACTTTTATAAAATAAATGCGGAACTTTCAAATTATAGCGAGAAGCTGTCTAATAAATTGCAAGTGGTTGCGGCTAACAAAATTGATGTTATGCAGGATGAAGAAAATTACAGAAGACTTGAAAAAGTTGCAAAGCAAAAGGGATATGAAATATTTAAAATATCAGCAGTTACAGGCGAAGGATTAAATGAACTTTTTAACAGAGTGGCCGAACTTTTAAAAGAAATACCAAAACAAGAATTAGAAGAAGTTGACAAGACAGTTTATTATAATTATGAAGACGAAAATGAGGGCTGGAGAATCACTAGAGAAAATAACACTTTTATAATTGATGGAAAAGAAATTGAAAATGTTATGAGAAGAGTTAATTTTTCAGATTACGAATCTCTTGCATATTTCCATAATACTCTTAAGAAAATGGGAATTGAAGCAGAATTGAAAAGAAGAGGAATTAAAGAAGGAGATATTGTAAAAATATTTGATCTTGAGTTCCAATATGAGGAATAAAACTTGTACTTTTTAATAAAATGTAATAGGAAAGGAGGAGTAAAAGATGGGTGTTTTAGAAATAGCTTCTTACATCGTTACTGCGTCTATTGGTGGATTTGCGCTTCTTAGAATTTTGAATGATTCAAGGAAAAATCTTTGCTCCGTGATATTAAATGCAATGTTGGGGGGAACATTATTCACAATCCTTAACATTATGGGGCTAAAAATTGCATTAAATTTTATTACAGGTGGAATAATATTACTATTGGGTGTACCGGGAGTAGTATTAATACTAATATTAAAAGGCATTTTTAGAATATTTTAAAAACGGGTGCTACCTTGCAAATTTAATTATTGAAGGTAGCATTTTTTTGCCTTGTATATTTTTATAAATTTGTATATAATAATAAAATAAATATAAAGAAAGATTGGAAAACTATGGAGAAGTTGATAAAAGAGAGTAATATATATAAATTTTTAATATGTTGTATGAATTGGCTTGGAAATCAAGTAAAAAACAGTTTTTTCGTCAATATTTTATTAAAGAATAAGCCTTATAGTGAAGAGATGCAAGAAACAGTTGGATATAAAATCATCAATGCTATACTGAATTTTTTTAGAAAGTTATCAAAAAGAATAAAACTAGAGAAATTATTCGAGAATAGCATATTTACTAAGCCGATTATCTGGATTGGTGCGGTTGTGATTTTTACACCATTTTTGCCGACAATGGCGATGTTATTATTGGTTTTATTGTCATTGGGCTCTCTATTTTTAAAGGCTATTACAGATGATAGCTTTAAATTTGAACAGTCTAGAGTGAATTTATGGGTATTGTTATTTATAATAGTGTACTTCTTTTCGGCGATAACATCTTTGTCTACAGCTGAAAATAAGAATATATTTATGCTGACAGTAGCTTTTATATTGTTTTATTTTGTCGTGGTAAATGCGGTTAAGGATGAAAAAAGTCTTAATATACTTTTACACTTTTTTGTATTTAGCGCCACAATTGCATCAATCTACGGATTATATCAATATGTTTATGGAGATTTGTATTCTCAAGCTTGGCTTGATAAAAATATGTTTGAAAGCATTAAAATGAGAGTATATTCAACATTTGAGAATCCTAATGTATTTGGCGAATATTTATTATTGGTTGTTCCAATTAATTTTGCTTTATTGTTCGAGGAGAAAAAAATATTAAAAAAATTAATAGCTTTTGGAATGCTTAGCATAAATACATTGACTTTAATTCTCACTTTTTCAAGAGGTTGTTGGTTAGGAATACTATTTGCAATAGCAATATTATTAATTGTAATAGATAGAAGATTTATTTTATTAGGAATTTTAGCATTATTGGTTGCACCATTTGTTCTTCCAGAAACAATAATAAGCAGATTTACGAGTATTGGAAATATGGGGGATACATCAACGTCATATAGAGTTGCTATTTGGATGGGAACTATTGCGATGCTAAAAGATTATTGGTTTTCTGGAATTGGACTAGGAATAACTAGTTTTAATAAAGTATATCCAATATATGCCTATGCGGGTACTACTGCCCAACATTCGCATAATTTGTATTTGCAATTAATGGTGGAAAATGGAATTATGGGATTAGTTATGTTCTTAGGAATAATATATAATTTCTTTAAAGAAATGATTATAAGTCTTGTTAAAAAGAAAGAAATATTGTTAGTTGGTATAATGTCTGGAATGGTTGGTTTTTTAGTTCAAAGCATGACAGATCACACTTGGTATAATTACAGAGTTGTACTTATTTTTTGGATGGTAGTGGCTTTTGGTGTTTCATATGCCAAGATAATACAAGAGGAGAAATAGTAATATGATAAAAGTTATAAACGTTATAAATACAGATAAAATTTTAAAAGAGGACCTTGAAAAATTGGCTAAATTTTATCAAAATTATGATGGTGAAAAGTTTGAGATGATTTTAGTAATTCCTAAAAATAGTGAGCTAGTAGATGTGATGAAATTGTCAAAAATTAAAGTGGTTGAAATAGAAGAACTTGAAAAAAATATATGGAATATCGATGTGTTGATAGAATTGATAAAGATATTTAAAAAAGAAAAACCTTATATAGTACATTCATATGAGAGCAGAATGGCTGAATTAGCAGCTAAATTTATAAAAGATTGTAAAGTTGTTTATACAGGCAAACAAGAATTAATTGACATGGATAAGAAAACCAAAATATTAAAATTGAAGTTCTGGAACGAACTTCTACCGGATAATATTACCGTTATAGACAAAACATTAGGAAAAGAAATCGATTCTATGAATAAAAAAGAAAATAAAAATGAGAATGAGATGGAATACATAAAAGAAATACAAAACATGTATGAAATAATGGAGTGTGAACCGAAAATGAAAAAGATAAACTTGTTAGATGTTTTTATAATACTTATAGTATTAGTCGCTTGTGCTGTGGGATATAAATTTATAAAGAAAACGGATAATGTTATAACTGATGATCCAACAACTAAAGTTGTATATCAAGTTCGTACAAATGAAACTATAGAGAATGTTTATGATATGATAGAAGTTGGGACTCCTGTTTATGAAAGCAGAAAAAACTATTGCATAGGAAAAATAATAGATAAGACGAGTGAGCCATCAGTAAGGTATGCTGCTAATATGGATAACGCAGAATATGTGGCTACAGAAATGAACGGATACAAAGATATAATACTAACGATTGAGGCAAATGCTGATAAAGGAAGTCAAAATATAATGATACAAGACTACAAATTGAAGGTAGGCGGAGAAGCATACATCAAAGGAAAAGGCTATGCTGTTTTAGGATATGTAATTTCTATAGAAAGATAGGTGATAATTTTGAAAAAGTGTAAATTTAATATAATTGATATATCAGTTATCGTTTTGGTATTGATTTTAATTTTGGCGACCGTTGTCAAATTCGGAAATTATAATAAAACGAATGATGAGACGGCTAAAATAGATACAATAGATTATAAAATAAAAATTAGTAATGTTAGAAATTATACGGTTGACGCTTTCGTCATTGGTGATACTGTTTATGATAATCAAACTAATGTTGAAATTGGTAAGATAATTGAAAAGGAAGTAACAGATGCAAAGGGTTATGAGATTACAAAAAATGGCAAAATAGTTGAAACAAAAGTGCCAAATAAATACGACTTGGTCTTGGTAATAGAAACACAAGGAACTATAGATAATAGCGGATATTTTGCAAATAGAAGCGTAGAGTTGAAAGTGGGCAGTGAAAAAATAATTGAGACTTTGTATGCAAAAAGCACAGGGATAATAACTGAAATTGCACATGAAAACGAAGGTTAAAAGATGTATTGATTACAGCTACAAAAACGGAGGATAATGATGAATATACTTTTAGTTACGATGAGTATGGATATAGGCGGGGCAGAGACACATATTTTGGAATTGGCAAAAGCCTTAAAGAAAAGAGAAAATAATGTTTATGTCGTTTCAGCGGGAGGAAAACTAGTAAATGAATTGGTTGATAATGACGTTGAACATATATATGCACCATTAAAAGATAAAAAAATACGACACATAACAGAATCATACAGAACAATAAAGAAAGTAATAAAAGAAAAGAATATAGATGTTGTGCATGCACATGCAAGAATACCAGGAGCTATATGTGGTGCTGTCTGCAAAAGAATGAAAGTGCCATTCGTAACAACGGTTCATGGAATTTATAAAGTTAATTTCATGTATAAAATCCTTACTAATTGGGGCGAAAAAACACTTGCGGTAAGTGATGATATAAGAATTCAAGTTATAAGAGATTACAAATTGAAACCAGAAAATGTAGAAGTAACAATAAATGGAATTGACACAGAAAAGTTTAAAAAAGATTCAAAAATAAAAGGAAAAATGCTGCAAGAACTTGGAATGGAAGCGGATAAAAAAACAGTTATACATATAAGTAGACTGGATAAAGATTCATCAAATGTTGCAGAAACATTAATAAAAATTTCGCCATTGCTAGCAAAAGAAAACACGCAAATGCTAATTGTTGGTGGTGGAGACAATTTTGAGGAATTAAAGAAAATGGCGACAGATATGCAAAATGTAATAATGACGGGAGCTAGAACAGATATAAACAAAGTGTTAAATATAGCAGATGTTTTCGTTGGTGTTAGCCGCGCAGCTCTTGAAGCTATGGCTTCTGAAATAGTAGTTATATTAGCTGGAAATAAGGCTTATAACCAAGGATATCAAGGAATTTTTACCAAAGAAAAACTAGAAAATGCCTTAAAAACTAACTTTTGTTGTAGAGAAATGGAAGCACTAGAGCCAGAAAAATTGCTAAACGACATAAAAGAAGCATTAAACATGACTAATACGCAAGAGATTGAAAAATACAACAGAAGTGTTGTGGAAAAATATTATTCTGTAGAAAAAATGACAGATGATGCAGTTTGTATGTACCAAAAAGTAATAAAAAGTTGAAAATAATAAATAATTGTATATTGAATTTGAATCTATCTGCAGGAAACTAATAGAATTAGATTAGAGTGCAAAATTTCAAAAAAATAGAAAAATAAGGAACTTTATAATGTGGCAAACGTCAAAATTTAACAAAAATATTGACAAATGTGCAAGTCCATGATAAAATGAGCTAGCAAACCACGTAAAGGTTCTTTTTTTTTGAAGAATTATAGTGAGGAGAGCACTTTGGAGGTGTAAGAAATGAGAGATAAAATAACATTAGCATGTACTGAATGCAAACAAAGAAATTACGATACAAAAAAGAACAAAAAAAATGATCCAGACAGAATCGAAATGAAAAAATATTGTAAGTTCTGCAAAAAACATACAGAGCATAAAGAAACAAAATAAAGTGTAAAGGTGTGAATATTATGCAAGAAGAGAACAAAAATAAAAAAAGTTTTCATCAAGGCATGAAAGCTGAATTGAAAAAAGTTATCTGGCCTACCGGAAACCAAGTAGTAAAAAGCACATTTGCAACAATAGGTTTTGTTTTGTTGATTTCAGTAATATTAATAGTATTTAATTATGCTTTTAGCTTTTTGAATACAAAATGGTTCGATTTGGTACTAAAAAGAAATACTAATAATACACAAAGCGAACAAGCAATAAACAAATCAGGTGACACTTCACTTAGTGGAGATGTATTAACATCTGGAGAAAACGATGGAATTAATACTAATGTTGAGAGTGGCGAATAAATAGTAATTTACATTAATAAATGAAGGAGGAGTAAGATGCCTCAAGATGAAAATAACAATTCAGAAGTAGCTAAATGGTATGTTGTACATACTTATTCTGGTTATGAAAACAAGGTAAAAGATACTTTAGAAAAAGCCGTTGAAAATAGAGAAATGCAACATTTAGTTCAAGAGGTTATTGTTCCTATGGAGGAGCAAATTGAAATTAAAGATGATAAAAGAAAAACAACCTTGAGAAAAGTATTTCCAGGTTATGTCCTAATCAAGATGATTCTTACAGAAGAATCTTGGCACATTGTTAGAAATGTAAGGGGTGTGACAGGGTTTGTTGGAGCAGGGGGAAAACCAGTTCCACTAACTGATGAAGAGATAAGAGAAATGGGATTTGAAAAAATGCCAGTTAATATCGATTATGCAGTTGGCGATACAGTAAAAATTATATCTGGACCATTAGAAAGTTTCGTTGGCGTAGTTCAAGAAATCAGTATGGAAAAAGAGAAAGTAAGAGTTTTAGTATCTATGTTTGGAAGAGAAACTCCAGTAGAGCTAGAATTTTCACAAATACAGAAAATGTAGTAGGAGGTGTTTAAAGTGGCAGAAAAGAAAGTAACTAATATAGTAAAATTGCAAATACCAGCTGGAAAAGCAACTCCAGCACCACCAGTAGGACCAGCACTAGGTTCAACAGGTGTTAACATTATGCAATTCGTAAAAGCTTTCAATGATAAAACAGCAGATCAAGCTGGAATGACAATCCCAGTTGTTATTACTGTATATCAAGACAAGTCTTTTACATTCATTACTAAAGTTCCACCAGTAGCTGACTTATTGTTAAAAGCAACTAAAGTTGAAAAAGGTTCAGCAAAACCAAATAAGACAAAAGTTGCTAACGTAACAATGGCTCAAGTTGAAGAAATTGCTAAACAAAAAATGCAAGATCTTAATGCTGGTAGCTTAGAAGCAGCTATGAGTATGGTTAAAGGTACAGCAAGAAGTATGGGTATCACAGTTAGTGAATAATTTGATATTTCGTATTGGCGCAATCTTTAATAGTATCGTAATAGTAAGATTAAATATGGGAGAAGTTCGTGTAGAGCTTCGTTAATACCAAAGGAGGTAAAAATGAAAAGAGGAAAGAGATATTTAGAAAGCGAAAAGCTTATCGAAAAAGGCGTTTCTTATGATTCTAAATCAGCTTTAGAATTAATGGACAAAATGCCAAAAGCTAAGTTTGATGAGACTGTTGAAGCACACTTTAAACTAGGTGTTGATTCTAAACATGCTGATCAACAAGTTAGAGGAGTTATTGTTCTTCCACACGGAACAGGTAAAACTCAAAGAGTTTTAGTATTTGCAAAAGGAGACAAAGCTAAAGAGGCTGAAGCTGCTGGTGCAGATTTTGTTGGTGCTGAAGATTTAGTTCCAAGAATAGAAAAAGAAAACTGGTTTGATTACGATGTAATCGTTGCAACACCAGATATGATGGGTATAATTGGTAGACTTGGTAAAGTATTAGGACCAAAAGG
>JABLTK010113284.1_pt1 | contig 14692 bp, 13 predicted proteins | sample 7160131 | NCBI WGS metagenome assembly JABLTK01 (sample SAMN14651221, study PRJNA627086) | human gut metagenome | isolation source: feces | host: Homo sapiens
CGGCATATTCGGAAGCTGGCATGCTGTACCTGTTCCGGATATGTTTTCGTCTGCCCAATGTTTGGCGATTCGCAAGGCTTTTTCGTATTCTACGGGAGATTTCCCCGCGCATATCAGAGACGTTTTTTCAACCGGCCAACGCGGATTGCTGTCCCAGCCGGTGGAAACGACCGGAAAAAATACGCCGAACTGCCGCTTGAATTCGCTCCATTTGGCAATGCTTGTCTCGCGCCAATATTTATAGCCGCGATTGCGCGAGCCCGTCCAATTATAAGTCGACATCGAGTCGAAACCGTAAAATTCGGCGACTTCTTTCGGCGTGGGATTGGCATTACCATCGACGGGAAGCGACAGATTGTCGGCGCGCAGCGACATCAAATGAAGCCCCTTCAAACCGGCCTTTACACATTCGGAGCGCAGAAAATCGATTGCCTCCTTGGCCTTTTTTGCGCCGCCCATTCCGCGAACCATATTTTTCATAAGATAAACCGCAAATACGGGTTTTCCGTTTATTTTATAGTAGTTGGATCTCTTGAAATATTCAACGAAACGCGGAACAAGAACTTTCGTAAATTCGCCGTATGAAACGTCGGCACTCCATATTATTTTATTTTTTTCCGCCCCGTGAACTTTGTTATTCCAGAGAAAATCCACGTCATGGTTTGCCCACATTAAAAAGAATTTCATACGCCCGCTGTTGGGCGCTTTCAAAAAGCCGTTGTTGAGCGCACCCTCCAGGAACGGACGTCCGCCATACCAATACCAATCGTACATAAAAACGTTTACGCCCGCGGCGAGGGCGGCGTCTATTTTTCTCGCAACCGCTACGGGATTGTCTTCGCGTTCGTACCCCCATAAAGGGACGAGAGGTTGGCTATGTCCCTTGAATTTTGCTTTCGCTTCGTAAACATTTTGCCATTCGCCGTTGCCGTGCGGGAAAATGCCAAGCTCGCGCCAACGCGGCTCGGGATGGTAAGCCGGCCATACGATTGCCGCGACGTCGTAACCGGCAAAAGCGGAAAGCGTCAAAAGCAGACAGATTATGATTCCTGCAATGTTTTTCATTTTTTCGTAATTTATGTATTGGATATCAATTTATTTTTTTGCCTCCAAAAGGACGTATCCCATAGGCGCCACTTTGGAACTTTCAAATATATACGGCTCGTTACGGTAGTTTGCCACAACCCTGCTTCCGTCGCCGTATTTTACAAGGAACACATTTTCGGCTATTTCTTTATGAGATTCCATAAGTTCGCGTTGAAGTCGGCGAACAGGAACAAACTCGTCCCACGCCTTTTTTATTCTCGGAATGTCGGCAAATTTGTAAGTATAGAAAATCGGGCGTCCACCGAATTCCACTATTTTAAGGGAAACAAACGGATCGACAATTCCGTCGCCTTCCATCCATCTCGGGTCGCCGCTCTTGTCGAGTTTATGGGGACATTTTCCGCGAGTGTGATTCTGCGTTTCCCTGTCGGAATTGTATAAGACTATACCGTGATAAACCAACTCCCAAAGGGGATAAAGTCCGTCGATAAGCTTATTTTGGCGATTTTCCCTCAAAATTTTCAAGGCTCCACCGATATAGTTTATATAGTCGATATTCCCCGCCACATGGTCGAAACCGGCCTCGGACGCCGCAGAACCGAAAAGCTCCTTTGAACGTGCAAGAATTTTATTTTGGTATATGGCGGTTTCTTCGGGAGTTGCCAAATGATTGGGGTCGGCGCACGGACACGGATAGAGCGATGAAAAAACGTCTATATAATGTGGGCCTTTCGCTCCGAGAGCGCGCATTTGTTCAAGTTCGGTCTGTGTCCACGCATTCCAAGCCGCCTTTTGACATACAAGGAAACACTGTCCGCCCGCCCATACGCCGCCCTTTACAAGCTTTCCGTCGCGTGTTTTCGAGATATATTTCGGCGACCACATCGGAGAACAGGGGTAAGCGTCGGTATTTGTGGCATGAAGGGTGAATTGAAAGCCCAAATCCTGTGTCTTTTTTATCAGACAGCGCAGTCCGTCCTCTCCGCCGACCGTTGCCTCGACGGGAAAATGCGATGGTGTACGGCCATCGTATCCGCCGTAGTTCCAGCCTGCCGATACTATTGTGCATTTGTCCACGCCCGAATCCTTTATGGCCTGGACGAACTCTTCCGCGACACCGAAAGGCATATGGGCTATTATCGGCTGTTCGTTTTCGCGCGTTATGATTATGTCCTTTTCGGGTATGGGTTTTGCACAATGGGTTTGCAGGCGCACCACAATCGAATCGCAAAGATAGTCGAGCTCGGGATATTTTTTAATGCGTTCCTTTATGGGGGTTATTTCTCCGCGCCTTATTCTATAATTTCTATATCCCCGCGCCATTCCCGAATAATCGGCGTTATCGCCTTCAAGAAGGTTGTATTCCACGACAATGTCGTCGTACGGGTCGAAGAATTTGCGGACATTGTCGATTCTGAAACGCGGATAGACGGTGTATTTCCCGTTTCTTACGTCCACCCTGATTTCGTAATTAAAACGGTAGGTCTTTACCAACGCCCAAAATGCGCGATTGCCTTTTTTCATTCCGAAAATCGGCATAAAACTTCTTTCGTAGAAAAAAGATCCGTTATCCCTGTCGAACTTTCCGTACCAGCCGCGCCCGTCAATCCAATAGCCGTCGTCGCCCTTTTCGGCGCGGGCGAAATCGGGTATAACGTCGATGTACGCCGCATCGCGGAGTTCCCCCTTTTTTATTGTAACGCGCTCAACGGATCCTTGTATATTTTCGCTTTCGACCGTTCTTTCGACAACGCTTCCGTCCAAACGCGTCTCCCTTATGCATACCGAAGCCGAATGCGCGCTAAAACACGCAAGCGTCAACAGCATAACAAAAATAATTTTACCGTGTGCAATATGTCCGTTCATAATTTTAATATTATATGCAAACCGCGAAGTGTAATCAAATTAAATTTTGGATACGTATTTTAATTTTGGATACATTGCGAAATTAAAAACAATATGCAAAAAATGTGCCGAACTTTTTTTATGCCGACAAAAATGCGAATCTTCTTGACTATGTGCGTTTGAAATTTAGATTTTTTTAAATTATGTTAGCAAGACAACGTCAAAGAGTAATTCTCTCTATGCTCGAGACCCAACCGAGCCTTCGTACTATCGAACTCGCAAAACAGTTCGACGTTACCGACGAGACTATCCGCAGAGACTTGGAATTTCTCGATTCCGAGAACAAGCTTATCCGCACGCACGGCGGAGCGCTTCGCATCGAAAAACGCGCGATAGACTTGCCGTTGCAAAAGCGCCTCAAAGAACACCGCGGAGCTAAACAGGAAATAGCAAAGAAGGCGCTCGAATTCATAAAAGAAGGCGACACTATCCTTTTGGACGCAAGCTCGACCGTCCTCGCCCTTGCCGAAATCTTGCCCGACATGGAAATAACCGTCGTGACAAACGCCCACGATACGGTCGTCCCCTTGATGGGAAAAACAAAAATCAACGTTATAGCAACCGGCGGCAAGCTCGACAGAATAAGCCTAAGCTACGGCGGCGCAACCGCATGGTCGACAGTGCGCAAAATTTCAGTAGACAAGGCTTTCTTCTCCTGTAACGGTCTCGACCTCGACAGGGGCGCAAGCGAAGTTGCGGAAATACACGCAGAATTCAAGGAAAACGTCCTCCCCTATTGCAACGAAAAGATTTTGCTGTGCGACGCCTCGAAGCTGGGCGTCAGAAGTTCGCGCTTCTTCGCCGACTTCGACATGATAGACAAAGTCGTGACGGACTCTTCGGCCGACGAAGTTTTCCTCGCCAAACTGAAATCGGCGGGTGTTTTTGTTAAATAAAATTTTACTCCGAAAGTTTTTTGACTTTAAGACGGCCTTTGCGCCGACAGATTCCGACAACCCCCGAAACGCATTTTTAACCTTAAAAAATGCGAAGCGTTTTCGGCAATATCCACGGATACCCGTAAACAGGCTTTAAAAGGCTCGCGCGGCGAAGCCGTGCTCCATAAGGTTCTCCATTCGGGGTTCAGAGGGCGGCTTTGCTTTTCGGCGGCGGCGGGCGCATATATGAATATGCAACCGATGCCGCCGTAAAGTGAAACGCACTATCAAGTCCAATTTCAGAACCACCCGAAAAACGCGGGGGGATTGCCGATACTCTTCCCTTCGTCAAGGGAGAACTTTTACGCCGTCTATTTCCCCGCCCAGTTTGAGCATATCGAAATAATGGTTTGTGGTAAAGCCTGTCGCCCCCAATTCGACGGCTTTCAGAAAAGTCGAGCGTTTGTTGACGCCCCATGCGCGAAATTCGTATCCCGCCGCCCTGACGCCGTCTGCGTATTGCGCGTCGAGACTCTCGAAGCCGCCGCCGCCCAATGCGATATATTTTACTTTTAAAAGTTTAGCCTCAGCCAAAAGCTTTTTTAAATCGTACTTGGAGGCGACAACCAGCCACATTGTGTCGAACTCCGGATATTTCGATTTAAAGTCGGCAAGCGCCTTTTTGTCGAAGGAGGAAACGACTATATTCTTGGGCGCAAGCCCCGCGGCTTTTACGGCGCGGGCAAAATCGGAGGCGTATGTCGGGGAGTACCCTTTTATTTCGGCCTGCAAAACGCGGTCTTTTGGCACGAGTTTCAGGATGTCCTCCATAAGCGGTATACGGTACGCCCTGTCGTATTTGCCCGATTTGCCCAAGTCGATTTGCGCCAAATCGTCCGCGCACAAGTCGGCGATTTTCTTCTTGCAGCCCGAAAGCGTTTCAAGAACTTTCTCGCAGTGTATGCAAACATTCAAACCCGATTTTGTGGAATGAAAATCCGTCTCCACCCAAGTCGCGCCGGAATCGTAGGCAAGTTTGACGGCCTCTGCCGTATTTTCGGGAAGCGCGTCGTGAATGCCCCTGTGTGCCACACAGCGCATTTCGAGCGCATAAAGATTCGCGCAAGACAAAACAAACGCAAAAAACTGCGCATACTTAAAAAAATCAGCCGTTATGTTTTTCATAATTTTGTTTTGGGAATTTCTAAAAATTGACGCTTAGTTGTTTTTCAGCTTATTTAGAGCAAATTTTTCGCGTTTTTCAAGGAGGATAATCGCTTATTTGACGAAAAAAAGGCGGAAAATATTCCGAAAGAAATGAAAAAGAACAAGCTATCCGCCTAACAGCTTTTAGAAAACCGATTTTTAGAAGCACATTTTTGTTTTAAACCGCGTCTAAACAAGATTTCTCAGGGTTTTCGCCAACTCCGCGGGGGATTCCGCAAGCGGTCGCGGCGCAAGATGGAACGAATCCTGCGCCCAAACCCGCTCCGTATTCACCCTTGCAAAAACGATGTCGTAACCGCAAGAATCTATGGCGCGCGCGATTTTATACAAAAGACCTATCCTGTCCCGCGCCCGAATTTCGACGACAAGCTTTTTTGATTCGCGGCGCATAAAAACGTCGCTCACTACATTTTCGCGTTTGTGGCGGTTGTCCGAATAGAACATTTCGTCCACGCGCTTGTCAAGCGATTCGCGCTCGGCTATCGACCTGCGGACTTCCGCCTCGAAACGCGCCTTCATTTTCGGATTTGCCGCTATGCCGTCGCATATTCCGCGCACATAAAAGGCGTCGAGAGTAATGCCGTCGTCGCGGGTGAATATTTTCGAGCCGAGAATGTCGAAACCCGAAAGCGTTACCACGCCCGCAAGAGTGGCAAAAAGCCCGCTTCTGTCGGTGGAGACTACGTACAGCCTGCTGATGGAATCGTTGGGTTCGTCGCGCCATTCTATAATGGGCATATCGCCCTGCCCTTTCCGCGCATTGAGCTGAAGCTCGCGTATCATTTTCACGTGCATAAGCAAATCGTTCCTGCCGTGGAAAAGGAAATAGTTTCGCGGAAGATTTTCCATCTGCTCAACCACCAGCGATTCCAGTCCCTTAGAATTCGGATCGGAAAGCGCCTCCGAAAGAACCTTCGCCTTGCGTCTGGCAATGGATATGCGCGACTGCTTCTTTTGCAGATAGGCCAGCGTGCCCGTGTACAAAGACGAATGAAGGCTTTGCTTGTAAGAATTCCAAAAACCCTCCGCGGTTCCCATCGCGTCGCAGAAGGTAAGCACATAAAGATATTTCAAAAGCTCTTCGTTTTTGACTATCGACGCGAATTTGCCGATGGAAACTTCGTCCTCGACATCGTAAGACTGCCAAAATCTGGCCATCTGCAAATGGTTTTTTACGATGAACAAAACGCTTTCCGAGTCGGAATCAGGAACGCCGAGCCTGCGCAAAATCTCCGCGCCGATTTCCGCGCCGATTTCCGCATGTCCGCGTATGCCGTCGCCCTTCCCGATGTCGTGAAGAAAGAGCATAAGGTACAAAAGAGTCGGCGAAGGCGAGCTTACCAAGACTTTGTGGTATTCCCAATAAAGCCCGTCGCTTTCCCTCGCGCAAAATATTTTATCGAGCTGGGCTATCGTGTTGAGAATATGAATGTCGGCGGTATAGCGATGGTAGAATTCGTGCTGCACCATGCAGGTAATGTCTTTGAATTCGGGAATAAACGCGCCGAGCACGCCCCAATAGTGCATAAGTTCGAGCGCAGGAAAAACGCCGCCCCTTTTTTGCAATATCGAAAGAAAAGCCGAATTCGTGGAAGGATCGGAGCGCACGGCGTCGTCGATTAAATGGCGTGAATCCTTAATGAGAACTTCGAGCCTGTCCGAAGGAACCGCGCCGTATTCCTGAAAAAGCCCGAAAACCTTTACAAGTTGCGCGGGGTCTTTTTTAAACACGTTCGGCGTTGCGGCTTGCGCCTCGCCGCGATAAAATGAAAATCCGCCTATATTAAATTTCTTGTTTCCGGGCAATTTCGTTCCCAGATGGTACATATTCTCCTCGACATCGCCCGGCAGCGAAAGCCCCATTCGCTTTCTGGCGGTTTTAGCCACGGAATCTATCGCCCGAAACGAAGAATAGACTTTGCGCATAAACTCTTCTATGCGCTCGATTTCGCCGCCCGCCCGAAAGCCGAGATGTTCGGCGATTTTCGGCTGGGTTTCCAAATCGAGAAGGTCGTTCGCGCGCTCGAAATGGTAGTGCATATCGTTTCTGACCCGAAGCAGAAAGTCGTAGGCGCGCCAAACCGACTTGAATTCGCTTATGGATATTATGGAGCGAGAGGCGAGTTCCCTAAGGTTGTTTGAGCCGAAATTCAGACGCGTCTTCCAGATCATCGTCTGGGCGTCGCGCAAGCCGCCTATTCCGTTTTTAACGTTCGGCTCCTGCAAATAGGGAGTCCAACCGAATTTTGCGTGGCGGTCGAGCTTAAGGCGCATAAGCTCGTCGAAATGCTCCTTTTTTTTCGCGGCGCAAAGCGTGTCGAATCTTCCGGTAAATTTTTTATACAAGGCTGAGTCGCCGCAAATCAAACGGGCGTCGAGCATGGAATTGCGCAGAAGTATGTCCTTGCGGGCGTCGGCGAGCGCCTCCCGATATGTCCGCGAAGAATGTCCGAGTTTCAAGCCCAAATCCCAAAGCGGATACGATATTTCGTCGATAACGACGCCCTTGAAACGCGTGGAAACGGAGGAATCGTAAAGGAAAAGTATGTCGATGTCGCTTTTGGGCGAAAGCTCCGAACGCCCGTATCCGCCGAGCGCGACAACGCAAAATTTCGACGCTATCGACCTGTACCTTTTTTTGCGGCGTTCGAGAAACGAGCGGTAAAGATATTCGACAATTCTGTCGATAACAAGCGCGTGGGCGGCGCACACGACCTTCCCGCCCATGCCCGAAAGATGGGACGCCCTTATGGTTTCGTATGTGCGGGAAAGGCACGACGAGAGCGCGTCCCGCGTAATGCCCGACGCCGCAAGCGTCTCGGAACACGCCTCCCCGACATCCTTAAAAAGCCTTTCGGAATTTAACATAACGAACTATTAATCCGCACAAATCGGCAAATTCAACAAAATAAAAACATAAAGAAAGAAATGTTGAGTTTCAAAAATTTTCAATCATAATGCCTCCAATTAAAAATAAAAATTATGGAAGACGATATTATTTCAAAACCTGAAAAACAGTCATCTATCATACCCGCGCTCGGACTTTTGGGTCTCGGATTGGGTATTATCGCGTTGGCATTGGGAATTATCTCGATGATAAAAGTCGGCGATACGGCCGCCGATATGAACGATAAAATCGAGAAGGCGGCCGCGCTCTCTCTTGAAACGAAGAAAATCAGCGACCGAATAGATTCTCTGGCCATGCAGATTGAGGCGATTAAGGTAGACGGAAAATCGCAAACCGAAACGCTCATCTCGCAAGTCAACGCGGAATTGAAAAAAGTTTACGATTCCATCGCCGACACGCGCAACGTGGCGGGCGAAAACCGCAAGGCCATCGAAGAAATAGCCAAACGCGGCGTCCGCAAAGCCCAACCGCAGGCGCAGGAGCAGAAACCGCAGGAACAGGCGCAAGCCCAAGCTCAAACGCAGGCCGCAGACACCCAAACCGCGGCGGCTTCGGGCGACGCGAAAACGCACAAAATCCAAAGCGGCGACACTTTTGCAAAACTCGCAAAAAAATACGGCGTTTCTCTCGACGCCATAATAAAGGCAAATCCGAGCGTAAACCCGTCGAGACTCCGCATCGGGCAGGAAATAGCAATTCCCTAAAAACGGCGAAAATTTTTACTTGCGCGCTTCTTCGGAAGCGCGTTTTTTGTAAGCGTGAACATCAAAGTAAAAGACTGGAAATATAAAGGCGAAAGGCTCGTCGCCGATTGCCGCGTTTTCAAGGTGAAGGCAAAAACGTTTGCACACCCCGACGGACGAAGCGGCGAATTTTTTGTCAACGAATCGCCCGACTGGGTTCAGACTGCGGCGCTGATAAGAGACGGGAAATCCGGCAAGATAAAAACGGTTCTCGTGGAACAATTCAGATTCGGCACGCAAAGAACGTCGTGGGAATTCCCCGGCGGAATAATGGAAAAAGGCGAAACGCCGCTCGAATCGGCGGCCAGAGAGCTTTTGGAGGAAACGGGCTATGCGGGCAAAAAGGCCAAGCTTGCGGCTTCGTATTCGCCCAATCCCGCAATTCAAAACAATTTCGCCCACTTTGTGATAATCGACGGCTGCGAAAAAATAGCAGGCGTAAACTGGGACGAAAACGAAGAGCTTAAAATAAAAATCGTCGATGTCGAAAAGCTCGATTCCATGGTGAAAAGCGGAAAAATCTACCACTCCATTGCCATAAACTCGGTTTACTTTCTCCAGAAATACCTTCTGTCGGCTAAGAAAAAGCCCGAAAAATCCGATAGCAAATAAAATGCCGCTGCACGATGACAGTCCCGAATTGAGCGCGTTCAGGCAGATTGCCCATTCGCCGGTCTTTTCGGAAAAGCGCGATACGAAAGGCGTACCCGCGTCGGCCGCCGATTTGACAAAACGATTTTTTCTGAAACTTAAAATAAAAACGGAAAACGAGGGAAAAATCGTCGAGTCGAACTGGCAGTCCTGCGTGCCCAAAAGATTCGCCGACAAGTCGTCGCCGCAAAACGTGCGAATGGGCGTTCTGTACGTCAATGTCCGCAACCCTTCGGTAAAGCAGGAGATGATGTTTTCGGAGCGCGAAATTCTCGCTAACGTAAAAAAATTGGACGGCTGCTCGAAAATCAAAAAGATAAGATTCCTATGAGAATAGCTATGGCACAAATGGAAGTCGAACAGGGAGATTTCGACAAAAATCTGGGAAAAGTCGCCCTGCTCGCAAAGGAGGCCAAGGAAGGCGGCGCGCAGATAGTCGTCTTCCCCGAAATGTTTGTTTGCGGATTCAATTATAAAAAAAATCTCGACTATTTAAAATCGCACGGCGGCGAAGCGGAAAAACGCCTTTGCGAAATCGCCAAAAGCCACGACATTGCCGTTTGCGGATCCGTTCCGCATCTTGACGAGGGCGATTCGCTGCCGAGCAATAGGTTTTTATTCGTCGGCGCAAACGGGAAAATCCTTTCCCATTACGATAAAATCCACCTTTTCAGCGTGTTTAGCGAAAACAAATACGTAAAGCGCGGCGACGAAATAGTCGCCCCCGACACCCCCTACGGACAGACGGGGTTCGCGGTCTGCTACGACATAAGATTTCCCGACATATTCGTGCGCATGGCAAAAAAAGGCGCAAAGATTATTATAATAAGCGCGGCCTTCCCGCACCCCCGCTCGGAACATTGGCGCATTTTATCACGGGCGAGAGCCATCGAGAACCAATGCTTTGTAATAGGCGTAAACCGCGGCGGCAAAGAACAATTCGGCAATACCGAAGTGAAATATTTCGGCATGTCGGCGGCGATAGACCCCTGGGGCGGCGTGATAGCCGAATGTCCCGAAGACGAAGAATGTCTGGTTTTCGCCGATATAAATCCGGACGAAGTCGACAATATACGCTCGCAAATTCCCTCTTTCGCAGACAGGCGCGACGACCTTTATTAAAAATCGCGCAAAAAACCTCAAAATAGGCGAAAAAATCAAAGGGAAGTAAAAAAAGTTTCTCAAAACGTCTTGCAATTTTTGAGAATCGCTTAATTATGTAAGAGATATTTTTTTGGAATAGAACCCTTAACTCAATAAGATTATGTCAAAAATCAAGACAATCAAAGACGTCGACCTGAAAGGAAAAAAAGTTTTCGTTCGCGTCGATTTCAACGTGCCGTTTGACGCACAAGGCAATATCAGCGACGACACCCGCATTGTTGCGGCGTTGCCCACCATCAACTACCTTCTCGACGAAGGCGCGATGGTCGTTCTTACGAGCCACCTCGGCCGCCCGAAAAGCAAGGCCGACACGCAGTTCTCCCTCGCTCCCGTGGCGAAGGCTCTCGCCGAAAAGCTCGGCAAGCCCGTAGTTTTTGTCGACGACTGCATCGGGGAAAAAGTCAAGGCAGCCTGCGCCGAAATGAAACCCGGCGACGTAGTTCTTCTCGAAAATTCGCGTTTCTATTCCGAAGAAAAGAAAAACGATCCGGCCTTCGCCAAGAAGCTTGTCGAAGACACAGGCGCCCAAGCGTATGTAAACGACGCTTTCGGCACAGCACACAGAGCGCACGCCACAACCGCGGGAGTTGCGGAATATCTGCCGATTAAAGTCGCGGGTCTGCTTATTGAAAAGGAACTCGAATTCCTCGGTTCTAAAACCGAAACCCCCGTGCGTCCCTTTACCGTAATTCTCGGCGGCTCGAAAGTTTCCGACAAAATCACGGTCATCGACGCCCTGCTCGACAAGTGCGACGCCATGCTTATCGGCGGCGCAATGGCCTACACTTTCGCCCTCGCGCAGGGACGCAAAACGGGCAACAGCCTTGTCGAACCCGACAAAATCGACCTCGCAAAATCGGCGCTCGAAAAGGCCGCCAAGAAAGGCGTGAAATTCCTGCTTCCCATAGACAACGCGGTGGCCCAGTCGATAGACTTCGCCGCGGGCAAAGTAGGCCCGATGGCCGTAATGGAAGCTAATATCGAAGACGGTTGGGCGGGCGTAGACATCGGCCCCAAGACAATCGAGCTTTACAAGAAGCAGATTGCCGAAAGCAAAACAATTCTCTGGAACGGCCCCATGGGCATTTTCGAAATTAAGGAATGCGCAACCGGAACATTCGCAATAGCGGAAGCCGTGGCAAAATCCGACGCCATCAGCATCATCGGCGGCGGGGATTCCGTAAAGGCAATCAAGAAAAGCGGATTCGCAAAAGACGTAAGCTTTATCTCCACAGGCGGCGGCGCGTCGCTCGAATTCCTCGAAGGCAAGGAACTCCCCGGCGTCGCGGTTCTCGACAAAAAGTGCTAACTGTTTTTAACAACAACCAATTATTATAGGAAAAGAAATGTCACGCAGATATTTTATCGCAGGCAACTGGAAAATGAACAACACGGCGGCCAAGGCTGTCGAACTTATCAACGGCATCAAGGCTCAAATCGGAAACGAAAACTCCGTGGACGTGGCGGTATGCCCCACATTCACGGCTCTCGACGCGGCAAGCAAAGCCCTTGCGGGTTCGACAATCAAGCTCGGCGCCCAGAATATGTATTTCAAGCCGAACGGCGCTTTCACGGGCGAAATCGCCGCCGATATGCTCAAGGAATTCGACTGCGCATACGTTATCCTCGGCCACAGCGAACGCCGCGAATACTTCAAGGAAGACGACGCTCTCATCAATAAAAAGGTGAAGGCCGTTCTCGAAAACGGAATGAAGCCGATACTTTGCGTCGGCGAAAAGCTTGAAGAACGCGAATCAGGCAAGACAATCGACGTCGTTTCCGCCCAGACAATCGGCGGTCTCGAAGGCCTTTCCAATGCCGACGCGGAAAAAATCGTAATCGCCTACGAACCCGTATGGGCTATCGGCACGGGCAAAACCGCTACTCCCGAAATGGCGCAGGAAGTGCATGCGGAAATCCGCAAAATCCTCGCAAAGCTTTTCGATGCCGAAACCGCGGAAAAAATCCAGATTCTCTACGGCGGCTCGATGAAGCCCGAAAACGCCGACGAACTCCTTAAAGAAAAGGATATCGACGGCGGACTCATCGGCGGCGCGGCACTCAAAGCCGACTCTTTCGTATCGCTCGTAAAGAGCGCGATGAAGCTTTCATAACTGCCGTTTTAATACGGAAAAACGCCGTTTGCGATTCGCCGACGGCGTTTTTTTTGCGTCTGTCCGCAAAATGCGCGGCCGACGAAAGATATATTCGGAAAGTCCGCGAAAAAATAACGCCGAAAAAAGTTTTTTTAACTTGCAATGAACGGCGAATTTTGAGGGAATGGAAAGAAGGTCGGGCCCCATGCAATTTGCTGTGCGCCAACCCCGCCAGATTCGGAAGAAAGCAACGGTAACGATACATCATTTGTGCCGTGGGAAGCCTGACCCCTTTTTATTTTTTTTCTTATGTCAGATTCACCCGCAAAAAAAATCTCCAACGACCGCATACCACAGCACGTGGCAATCATAATGGACGGCAACGGAAGATGGGCGAAGGAACGCGGCAAACCGCGAATAGACGGACATAAGCAAGGCGCAAAACAGATTTCAAAAGTCCTTAAAGCCGCCGAAAAATGCGGCGTAAAAATACTTACGCTCTACGCCTTCTCCTCCGAAAACTGGAACCGTCCGCGCGAGGAAGTCGACGCGCTTATGTCGCTTTTGTCGGCGGCGATTAGGGAAAACAGAAAATCCTTTATCGACAACGAAATCCGTTTTCGGACAATCGGCGACATCGACGCCCTGCCCGCAAATTGCGTAAAAGACATCGAGGAACTCGAAAAAACCACAAAACGTTTTGAGAAACAAACTTTGGTTTTGGCTCTAAACTACGGCTCGCGCGACGAATTAATCCGCGCCGTTTCAAAAATAGCCCATCAAGCGCTCGACGGGAAAATCAACCCCAACAAAATTTGCTGGAAAAACATCTCCGACAATCTCGATACGGCGGACATACCCGACCCCGACCTTCTTATCCGCACCTCGGGAGAAATGAGGCTCAGCAACTATCTATTGCTTCAAGCCGCGTACGCCGAACTGTATTTCACAAAAACCTATTGGCCCGACTTCGGGGAAAAAGAGTTTATCGAAGCGGTGGAAGAATACCAAAACCGCGAACGCCGCTACGGTCTGACGGGCGAGCAAATCAAATAGCAAGGATTCCCGTATGCTCGCAAGAATAATAAGCACGCTCGCCCTTTGGGCAATAACCGTTCTCGCCATCGTATATTGCGGCGCGGCGGGCTGGTCTCTATTGTTGGCGGCGCTGGCGGGCGGCGCATTGTGGGAGTCCTGCATTCTTCTCGAAAAAATCGGCCTGAAACCGATGAAAGTTTCCGCGCAGATAATATCGCTGGCAATATTTGCGGCGTCGTGGGCGTTCCCCTATTTCGGACTGCTCAACGTCGCAGGCGGCTCCCTCGTTTTTGCCTGTTCCGCCGCGCTGATAATAATTCCAATCGTAAAGTATCCCTACGGCGACTTCGCCGCCAAGACCGCAATTCCCACCATTGCCGCAATTTTCGCCGTTCCGTTTATGCTCCAATGGCTTTCCGTTTTGGGCGTCGAGGCGAGAACGGAGGAATCGCAGTTTACGGGAATAGTCCTCGCAATTTGGATTCTCGCCGCCGCAAAATTTTCGGACGTCGGCGCATATGTTCTCGGCGCGGCGTTCGGAAGACGCAAGATGTCGCCCGACATCAGCCCCAACAAGACTTGGGAGGGCGCAATAGGCGGGCTATGCTCCTCGGCGATTGTATCGGCAATTATCGCCTGGGGTTGCGCGCCCGTTCTGCCGTCCTCCTTCACGCCGATTCTCGCGGCGACAATGGGCGTAATAATCGGGGCGGTGGCGATTATTTCCGACTTGCTGGAATCGGTGCTGAAAAGAAAGGCCGACATAAAAGACTCGGGCAGGTTTATCCCCGGCATCGGCGGCGCGCTCGACCTCGCCGACTCCCTCCTGCTGAGCACTCCGATAGGCGCATTAATGCTTTCGATAATTTTATAACAACGTATATGAAAACTAAAAATTTGGTAATATTGGGCGCGACAGGCTCAATCGGCGACAACACGCTTGAAGTCGTCAGAGGCAACCGCGACAGACTCAATGTGGTCGGCATCGCCGGCGTCGCGGTTCTCGACAAAAAGTGCTAACTGTTTTTAACAACA
>JABLTK010072415.1_pt1 | contig 14673 bp, 17 predicted proteins | sample 7160131 | NCBI WGS metagenome assembly JABLTK01 (sample SAMN14651221, study PRJNA627086) | human gut metagenome | isolation source: feces | host: Homo sapiens
AAGAATTGTGTCCAATGCTTTAAAAGGATCTCCCGGTATCTGGATGAAAAGATAGATGGAAGGATTGATTTTTCCATCTATAAAGAGAAAGACAACAACAGTAAGGAGGCAAAACAAAGGTATGTCCAAAGGGCAGAGACAGTACAAAACTTATTGCAGTCAGGATACACGAAAACGCAGATTCGCTGCTTATATGAGCTTATTATGGCAGATTACAGCGCAAAGAGGATCAAAGAAATGTTCCCGACGAATGCAGCCTTGGATGAAATAAAAAACTTTGCAAAGATCCTTTGATTTTTTGCAATCAGTTTTCAAAGGACTCAAGTACTTTATGAAGGGAAAAGTCCCTTACGATAAAGGAAAGGAGAAAACAACATGGGAACAAATTTAGTGGCAAGAGCAAATCAGATGGTTATGGTAGCTGCAAGTTATACAAGTGCGATCACCAATCTAAAAAGCGTGCTTCTTACTCTGGGTAGTGCCATTGGAGCAGTCATGCTGGTTTATGGTGGAATCAAATTCGCCATGGCATTTCGAACCATGGATCAGCAGGGTGAGCACCAGGGCGTGTACTCTGTAGTAGCCGGTGGAGTTTTAGTTGGACTAAGCGCTCTGGTATCAGCGCTTACGTAAAAAGGATTCCGGCTTTTTTATAAGCCGGGATTTTTTTAAGAAAGGAGACGTTATGGCAGACATTGTGAAGGCACTTTACCGGTGCTCATTTACTATTTGGAACAGCTTGATCGGTATTGCGATGACACTCTTTACAACAAGTCCAAAGACAGCGGGGGGAGGAACCCCGTATGCGACCGTGCATACCTTTTACAATGCGATCGCAGATGCGACCGTTCCGATCGCTACAGTATTTTTTATCATTGCAATCTATAAATCGGTCATATCAGCACCACCTGGGCAGCAGGCACAGCGGTTTTTACAGGATGCGCTTCGCTACTGTATGATTTTATACATTTCAGCAAACATGTGGAGCATCATGGGGTATCTGATCGACTTTACGGATGGAATTACAGGACAGATCTCCATGACAGGCGGGTATACGCTTTCCATTACAGGAGATCTAGAAAGCATTATGGATGAGTGCTTAAAGCTTCCTGATTTTGCAATCTCCGGAGAATGGTTTGGAAAGTTTTGGAGTACCGTTGGATGTTCCTTATTATTTTTGCTTGGTGGGATCATCCTTTTATTTATCATGGTGGCAAGCAGCTTATCCATTATAAGCAGTGGATTTCAAAGGATTTTAAAGCCGCTTATGATCCTGCCGTTTGCCGGGATTGCGATCGCACTTGGAGCAGGAGGGCATGACATTTCAAGATCCTTACTTACCTATATCAAGACTTTCTTTGGATTTTGTATTTCAGGAGCCTTGATGGTAGTGGCAGTCAAAGGCGGGATCGCACTGTGTACGAACCTGGTCAGTTTTGACCTTAGTTCCGCATCCGAGATACAGAAATGTATCTTAATGACGGTACAGATGTCAGTGACCCCGATCGTGATCAGCGGACTTGTCAAAGGAAGTGATGCAGTAACGTCAAGAATGTTCTAGGAAAGGAGAAAACAACTATGGCACAGATGGATAGGAATGTAAATTTGGAAGAGATCGATTCCGATGCACTCTTTGGAATCGATGCCTTAAAGAATCAGACCATCTTACAAAAAATCGTGTTTTTCGGATCCGTGATCGTGGGAGTGCTTCTTAATGTCTTACTCCCACTGTACTTTGAAACATCAAGAATTGTATGTGTCTTTTGTTTTTTAGCGCTTTTATTTCTTGGTGTTTTAGTAGGCTGCAACTATACGGAGGATATGACGTATGGAAAATACCTGTATTATTTTTTCTTCCATCCATCTACGAAAGTTTTTTTTGAATCAACAGAAGATGTAGAAAAGGTAAGAAAAAGTGTAGAGGCTCTAAAAAAAGAGGAAGATTTAATGCTTCGAAAAAAGGAGATGGAAGACCCGAAAGCACAGAAAAAACTGCTTGTTAAGGTGGTGGTTTTCAGTCTGATTTTCAGTCTGTTCCTTGGAGGCATCTTCCTTTACGGAATCAAAAGGGATGAAGGAAAAATCCATCATCAGGTAGAAACCATTTGGGAGGGATAAGATGAATCAAAACAAAGAAGAGTACAGGAAACTTGCCAGATCCTTTGAGGCAAAGTTTCATTCTAAGCAGGAAGCTGGGCTTCTTGCAAACTTAAATAAGAAGAATGTAAAGGCGTTCCAGATAACAAAGGAAACGATATTAGAGGATATCAAAAAAGAACTGAGCTTTTATCAAAATGAGAAAGGTGACCGATTAGAAAAACAGGAAGTGGAGTATGTTTTAGAACTTGTAAGAAAGGAGCTCTGGGGCTATGGAGTCCTTGATGATCTGATCCATGAAAAGGAGATTTCGGACATTAAGCTTTATGGGGCAGATCATGTAAGGGTCAAACAGACAGGATGTAGGTGGGATGCGGATGTTTCCTTTGAAGATGACAGGGAGTATCTGATGTTTGTAACGAAGCTTTTGGAAAGAAACAAGGTAAATCTTGGAACAGCGAATGCGATTCAGACCTTTACCGATGCAAGCCAGGAGGACTTTATTTTGCGAATTACCGTGATTTCTGCGCTTTTAGTTGATGGAGGAAAGCCTGTGGTTGCCATTCGAAAGATTCCGAAAAAGAAGTATACCTTAAAGATGCTTGAACAGGCCGGGATGTTTGAAGAAAAGAAAGAGAAATTAAAATTGACCCTGGTACAGAAAAAAGATTATTTTTCTGATGAGAAGAAAGACTTCGATCACTTCATGCATCAGATGATCCACTCAAAAGGAATCCTCTTTACCGGAAAAGGGGCAAGCGGAAAGACGACACTAATGAACGCCATGATCGCAGAGATCCCACAGACAGAATCCGTTATGATCTGCCAGGAAAATGCAGAGCTTTTTGACAAGCATCATCCGGATCTTTTCAGCTGTCATGTGCTGACCAATCAGGGGGATTCAAAGGTACGTTATGAGCTTGGGGATTTAACCAGAGCTGCACTATTAGTCGATCTTGACCGTGTGATCGTTGGAGAAGTAAAAGAAGGAGCAGAAGCAGCCGGATTATCGAAAGCTTCCATGACCGGGCACAAGTGCTGGACTTCCGTTCATGGGGAAAGCTGTGAGATGGCACTTGATAAGATGGCAGATTATATCAGTCAGGCAACCGGTTATTCAAACAGGGAATCCCTAAAGCAGCTTTTGGGATTTGAGTATGTGATCCATTTAAAGAATTTTCAGGTCGATGAGATTGTGAAAATTACAGGATGGGATAAGGAAAAGGAAGAGCTTGTACTTAAAAAGGTATATCCTTTTGCATCGAAACAAGAGGTCATTCCATTTAAGAAGGAGGAGTGATCCATGAAAGGAAAAAAAGTATTTGCGGTACTTGGAATCACTTCGATCCTTATCTGTAGTTTAAGCGGATGCAGCCTGTTTCAGACAATGAGTAGTCTTACCGGGCAAAGAAAAACAACACTTACAAGTGAAAAGGAATTGGAAAGCGGGAAAGCATATGTCCTTCAGGATGGGACCTATCATCTATGCATTACAGGAGAATATAACTTTCCAAAGAAGGAACTGGAAGAAGAGATGGATTATCCAAGAAGCATCTGGATCTCATCAGATGAGGACAAACAGATCCCAACGTTAAAAGCGGGGGATCAGCTAATCTTTGTATCAAAGGATGAGGTCCCGGAGTCGTTTGTATTTGAACGCTTTGCTGACTATGGATATACCATTGGGGTTTCCAATTTAATGATGGATCAGGGAGGGCACTATTATCTGCCCTATCTCGATGTGGAAGAAGAGTATAAGTACTATATTGATCGAAAGTCGGATGCAAGGGAGCTGACTTCCTTAAGTGAAGTTCCAAAGCTTTATTTAGATCAGGTTGGAAAAGAAAAGATCACAAAAGAGAAGGTTTCAGATGGCGGAACCGTACTTGGACTTACAAAGGATCAGACCTATACGTGTGAATTTTACACAGGCACCTATTATCAGGACTTTAATCTGAAAGCGAACATCCACAGTTTTGGAAGTATGGAACGCTTTATCAGTCATGAGTATACGTTTATGCACAGTAACTTTATTGCGATTGAGATCCCGGACTACTTTGTGAGCGGTTATTACTTTGTAAACGGAGTGGGGCTTTTTCGGTATGTGGCAGGAGATGATGAAGAAACGTATAACGGGAAAGCATTTGATCCGGGGATTGACTGGAATACACCGATGATCACATACAACGAGGATGGTACCGTGAAGTTTGATCCAAGTGAAGATAGTGAGGAGGAAACATGGAAAGAGAGTTCAGATATTGGGGAAACAGGAGAAGTAACTGTAGATGTTTCCCTTCCAAATGAGCAGATATCTAACGGAGAGGAGGTAAATGGAGATGTTAATTAGTACTTTTTCTAAAGCCAGTCTGTTTCTTTTTACGTTTCTGTTTGTGTTTTTTCTACACAAACGCTTTGTAGAGAACAATGTCTGGGGAAAAGTCGTTAAAAAATATAAGGACAATGTGGAAAAAAGAGTTTTATCGGAAGCTGAGTTTGTAACAAGATACGGTGCGATCGAGAATCATTCCCTGCTTTATCAGTTGGACCGGCTGATGCTTTTAAGCGGTATGAAGAGTAAATTTGAATTTTTAAATGGGGAAGTTTTCTTAAGCATCCTTTTTCTTTTATCTCTTAGTGGATTCTTTGAAGGAGTGCTTTTCTTTCAAAACGTTTTTGTTGGAATTTTTCTGTGTGTATTGCAGGTGGTGCTCCTTTATGGGGGTGCACTTGCACTTTCCGGAAAAAGATATAACGAGATTGAGGATTCCACTGCGATTTTTATTTCCATCCTATCCAATCATGCCAAGGGAAGCAGTGACATTGTAACGATCATGCAAAATACGGCAGTGTCTTTCACAGGGCCTTTAAAAGAGGTCGTTTCCAAGTTTGTATCAGATGCAGAAAATACAGGAAATATCGATATTGCATTTGATTATATGAAGGAATCGGTAGAAAACAGACAGCTTCAGACGATCCTTATCAACCTAAAGAACTGTATGCATTATCAGGCCAATTATGAGGAAGTCTTAGCACAGATGACAAGCCAGGTCGCAGCCGGATTATCTGCAAGGGAAGACAGGAAAAATATTCTTTATGCGGGCAAATTAACGCTTACCGTGATCTCTGTTATGGCAGTCGTGATCGTTTTAATTATTGGAGCAGGGCTTGATATTCCGGTAAAGGAAAGCCTTACAGGAACTGTGGCAGGGCAGTTTTTACTTTTGGTGACCGGTATTTTGTATCTTTTGGTTGGGATCAAGATGTTTCAGACCGACAAGTAGGAAAGGGGGGATTTTTTTTGATCCAGTTATTCTATCTTTTTTTATATATCCTTTGCTTTGGGATTATGCAAAGCATCATCTATCGCATGTATGGCACGACTCCGGAAAAAGAAGCAAGGAAACAATTAAAAGCTATAAAAAATTCAGGTGTTGTTACGCGGTTTTTACTTGAAAAGCAGATCTCTTTGAAACGGATGGGCGCAGGTGTGCTTTTAAAGGATCAGATGAGTGTCGGGCAGTGGTATCTTTCTAAGCTTTTGTTTGCATTTTCCTTTGGTTTGTGTAGTTTCTTTATGCTGCAGGGGCTTGGGATACATTCCTTTAAAAAAGGGATTTTATTATTCAGCTTCGTACTTGGCTGGTTCTTTCTTGACGTTCTCTTAAAAGCAAAGAACAAAGCATCCAATGATGAGATGATGCCAGACATTATGGAGATGAGCCGAAGCGTACTTTATGGAAAACGAGGCGGACAGTATATCGCAGATGCCTTAAAGGATGCAGTGATCGTTGTGGAAAATAAAAGGCTTAAGAGTGCACTTTTAAAACTTCGAACGGATCTGGATGCAGGAAAGTCATTAGAAGAGTGTTTAAATGACTTGGAATTTAGTTTTTCCAATGCGGAAATTTCTTCCTTTTGTACGGTCATTAAATCCTTACAGGTGACAGGGCAGGTTGATGAAGCACTAAAGACACTGGAACAAAACATTGAAAGAGAGCAGATCAGTGTCAATAAGAGAAGGTGTCTGCGCCTGGAACAAAAAACCATGCTCTATGTGATCCTGATCGCGATGGACATTTTAGCAATGATCCTTTACTGCATCATTATGAAACTGATGGAACTGCAGATCGGATTTTAGAAAGGAGAAGGCATGAAAAAGATCAAAAGTATCTTTATAAGAAAGAAAAAAGGCGCTGTTATGGAAAACATGCTGGTCATGTTAGTCGGTCTGGTCTTTTCCTGTGCGTTTCTTGTGATCATCTTTGGAGCATTCTCAGGGATCAGTGATAAGTGGGGGATGCAGCAGACTGCAAGAGAGTATCTTTTGATCATGGAAACCGAAGGATACTTATCTCCAATGGATCAGGCCGATTTACAGGAAGAGTTAGAGCATTATGGCTTATATAACATTACGTTTGATGGGACAACGACAAGTGAAGTGGAGTATGGAAGCAGGATCTATCTAAAGATCAGCGGAACGTATGATGATAATATACTGGCATTCGCCGGTGCAATCAGTAAGTATACCTCCCATCCAAGTCAGATTTCGATCCAAAGACAGACAACGGCAAAGCAGTAAGGCGGTGTGAAAATGAAAGCGTGGATACAAAGAAAGAGAAAAGCAAGCGGTGCTTTTGGATATGTGTTTTTGTTTCTGACAGCAATGATCTTAGTGGTCCTTAGTATTTATCTTACATCGGTTGCCAAGCTTATGACACACCAGCACCATGTGGATGATGCGCTGGCAGATTCCGTTTTAGCAAGTCTTGTAGCAGATGATGTGTATTACTTTGAAACAATGGAAGAATCGGGAGTACCGGTTCTTCGTTTCCAGAATACCGATGAGTCCCACAGAATCTTTAAGGATTGTATGGAGGATGCGATTCGTAACACAAATGGATTTTACTATAACTTTCGTTATGATGATTTTATCTGCTATGAGGTAGAAGATAACGTGGTGACAGTAACCAAATGGAGCGGAGATGGCGAAGGGAAAAGTGTAAGCATAAAAGAAATAGGAAGTGTCTATGCTCCAACCGGAGAAGTTGTAACAAAGACTTCTGCTTATGGAAGGGTCCGATTTGACATCAAAAGCATGATCGATGGAAGCATGATCACAAAAACAAAGGATATTTATTGTACGCTTGAAATCGGCGACTAGAAAAAGGAGTGAAAAGTAAGATGTTTGAAAAGAGGAAAACAGAAAACAAAGGGAAACTGGAAACAGCGAAAAAAAGAGGTACAAAGACAAAGCAAAAGAAGAAAGACAGCTTATCTGTTTTTAAGACACTTTTGTTACCACTTTTATTTGCATGCATTGTGGTAAGTGCGATCTCATTTGTTACAGAGCAAAGAGGAATGCAAAAGGAAGAGATGGCCACAGTCGTCTCTATGAAAGCAGATCTAGATAAGAATACGTTTGTAAAAGAAGAGGAGTATAAGAAGTATTTTGCGGTGGTGCAGGTAGATAAAGAAATCGTTCCCCAAAATGCCTATCCGACACTAAAGAGTCTTCCAAAAGAGGGATCCTATTTAAAGGATGCAATGAAAAAATCCCAGATGGTATTAAAGGAAGATCTGGTAGAAAACAATGCAGGGATGGAGAAATATCAAAATGGTTATGTTCTTACATCCTTTGATACACCGGCATTTGTATCCAGCGTAAATGGTTCCCTTCGAAGGGGAGATCTTGTGGATGTTTATGCACTGGATGAGGCGACAAGAGCGTATGTTTTGATGGCATCGGATGTTTATATTGAGGATGTCTATGATACTTCCGGAAACAAGATCAGTGATGAAACAAGCGTTGCAACTTCCTTTACCGTGCGTGTAACAGCAGAAGAAGTACCGCAGATCAATGCAGCGGTAAGTTCTGGAGACATTTTTCTGTATTTAAAAACATCCTGTTAAATGGAACCACCTTGTAAAGCGAACCACCTTGTAAAGTGTAAAATGTATTGCTACGATACAAATGTATTGCAATAATACGAAAAATATGTTATTCTCTATTTAGAAGGAGTGATGCTATGCAAGGATATAAATTTACATGGAAATCTGCAGAACCTGAATTTATTTCAAAGGCTCTGATTAAAGATCAAAAAACCGTGCTTGAAGTGGCAAAAACAAAGAAGAAAATGATTATGGAACGCTTAAAAAACAATTGTGATCATTCTGTAGCGTATTGTGAAACAATGAATAATTTGTTGATCGATTTTATCGCTAAGGTTGCAGTAAATCCTATCATGACGATTACAGATCCATGGTGGGGATATTCCATAGAAATGGAAAATAATAAGATAGAACTTTTTCTTTATAGAATCGATATGATTGCTTTTACTAAAAAAAAGGATAACAAGATTACATGTAAATGGATTGATAAAAGAGGAAATTATTCTATATGTAAAAGTTCCTGTAAAAAATTGACGGTTGAAGAGTATGCGGATAAGTATGGTGTAAAACCTGTGACAGTAAGGCAGTGGATCAGACGTGGAAAATTAAGATCTGCAGAAAAAATAGGAAGCGAATGGAAAATTCCAGAACTTTCTGATATTCCTAAGCGAGGATATCTGCCAGGACACTATCAGTTAAACGAGAATTGCGCTGAAGAACTACCGGAAGAGTATCAATATTTGGCGAAGTTTTGTCTTATTACGATTCTACAAAGCTTTGCAGATCGTAACATTTACGAGGTGCATTGCTTTTCGGAAAAGGGAGATTATGAAATAATACAAATGAATGAGAGAGAAAGAGAAAAGCTGGAATTATTCTTGATTTCTACCTCTTATTTTAATTATATGTTTTCAGGAAAAGAAGAGTATTCTACAGTTGATGGAAGGTCATTAGAGATTTATTTACTGGAGGAATTAAAAGAAGAGGATTTGAAAGATTACACTCCGTACGTAGGAAGTGAGTTGGATTTTATAGAAAACCTAGTGTTGGATTGGAGTGGATTTTCTGAGGATGGGGAACTAGATGTTCTTGAGGAAGATTAGAAAATATAAAATGTTTAAAGAAAGGCTTGCAATTTGTCTGAAACAGAGATATAGTAAGTGTAACGAACATATGTTCGAACAAAGATCAGCAACAGAAGCTGCAGGGTAGTGGGGGGACTTCGACTCTTACGGAAAAACTGCTCTGTTAACCGGTTGATCAGCGGTTATGGCAAATTGCTTGCAGAGGTGACAATATTTCCCTTTTCCTTTGACAGGATTAAATTCTTTTGGAGGTAAATTACGATGCAAGAAAAGATTATACTTTATTGTGGGCGGTGTAAAAAAAGTTCGAGAGTATCTCATGTATTAACCGGATGCGAGGAAACCAAAGTGTTACCAAATGTGCAGATTTCCTGTACACATTGCAAAAGGGTAATAAGGCTTAAAAAATTCACAGAAGGAGAACTAATTAAGAATGCTAAGGGCGATCGTTTCTATGTATAACCACCATTAGCAGAAGATACAACTAAATGATTGCTCATCACGATATGCGGGCATGACCCAAAAGAGGCGTGAAAGATGAACCAGAGAAGACTGGCTCGTTTTTCATGTCTCTTTTTTTGTGTCTAAAAATGAGTGAAAATCAGATATTTCAATTTTTAAAACTGAAAATGAAAGAATACAAGGAGTAAGGGCTTTTCTTCCTGGTTTAGAAACCGGGAGGAGGCCTTTTTAATTTCCTATCTATTTTGAGGAAACATTTTTTGTGCATTCCTCCCAAGACATAACAAGTCGCAAGGAGGAAGAATATTATGCGCAAAGAATTTTATATTGGAACACAGGAAGACATGACAGATTATATGGAAAGAGCAGCAGCTTATCTTAGATCCATCAAAAAAGGAACGCTTATAGACGGAGGGATTAATTTATCCGAAGCATTACCGGTAGAAGAGCAGAAGGAGTTGATGCAGTATATCTATGACATGGTAATTAATCTGATGATGAAGACAAGCGGAAGATATGTGTTAAACCGTATTGATTTTGGGAGTTACAGGGATGATTTTACTCAAAATTATGCAGAAGTCATTTTAAAGAGACTGGATCTATTTAGGGATCCAAAGCGTATTACAAAAGACAGCAAAAGTTATCGCTTCCCGACCTTTTTAGACCGTTTATCCGGTGAAGCAATCCTTACAACTTATGCGCAGATGCATGGTGTAAGTCCAAAGGTGGAGAGAAGGATCTACCGTGTGCTGTCTGCAATTCCGAAAATCGCAGTCAGTAAACAAAAGAATAGTAGTGAAGTGACACCTTCTGAAATCCACTGCATGTGCCAGGACATTTCAGAAAGTGATATCTTATCCATCCTTCGCTATATGAACCGTACTTCTTTGGATCAATTAATGGAGGAAGGAATGCTTGAAATGGATGTGATGCAAGGGGACGAAGGGATTCATTTGGAAGTATTTGAAGAACTGGATGTTGATACAACCAAAGTACTTCATCACTTTTTTGATCGTTTAACAGATATGGAAAAGCTCTTTGTCTTACTTCATGTGAGATGCTGTGATGAAGCATACGGAAAAATGACAGCGGAAGAGTTATCCGTTAGCAGTCTTGTTGTAAGTATTGCAGCAGCAAGTGAGAAATTAAGAAAGAGTATTCTTACAGGAGATCTTGCAATCCGCCGTCCAAAGAGAAGTTCAGCAGAAGGAAATACATCCATTGAACTGAAGAATGTGGAGATCGTAAGCTACAACGTGATCCGTTATCACAGAAAGAAAGCAGCAGACTATCTCAAATCATTAGAAGAAAGAATTCCAATTGAGGATTTCAGTGGAAGACATGTAGTGAAATTTTTTGAAGCGCAGTGGAATGAACTTGTGGAGAAGTATTCCTGCTTCTAATCGAAAAAGAAAATGTTTTAAATTTTGACAGAGAACGAAAAGTCTGTAAGATAAATCTCTTTTGATTGAAAACAAAAGGGGGTAAAAGTAGTTAGAAGTTAAATGAGTAAAAACAGCCGATGTGATGTTTCCTTTTCATTTGGCTGATCTAGTGAAAGCAGCATTACGCTTTGAATTTTATTATATAGAAGGAAGAATAGAAAAGGTAGAGAAAATGAGGAATCCAAACTGTAATAAGGTGTGGATTCCTTTTCCCATGTTGAAAAGAGATCTTTATTATCCGAAGGATAAAGAAAGTAGAAGAAAATTATCACTCTTTTGCATTATACGTAAGAAAAGAAGGGCGATGAGTTTTAATTCGCATTCTAGTACGATAGTTGATTTATTATATCATTGTATAAGAAACAGAATAGGCACAACTACAGAGGTTTATATTTTATTTTGCAATCAGCTTTCTTAAGTTCCAAGTACATATTAGAGGGAAGGAAACGAACCCACTAATATGAAAGGAGTTGAGTAAAATGAGAGAACAGACAAAACAAAATCTTGCGGATCCTAATGTGAGAAAAAGATTTGTGACGTACAAAGAAGCAACAGAACTTTATAGTATGGGAATGACTAGAATACAGGAACATGCGAAGTTGGCAGGTGCAACTTATAAAATGGGAAACAAAGTGCTTGTGAATACTGATATCTTTGAGGCATATCTTGAGCAATATAGAGTCCCAGGTAATTATGAAGGAATGGCGAAGAAGTTTACACCAGATCTTGTGAGATTATATCAGTAAATATCTCAAACAAATGTTAAACAAATGTTGAACATTTGTTTGAGATAGGGTATAATATAACTATGATGAATGGAGGTGTAAAACTTATGGCAAATAAAGATGGAAGACCACCCGTGGAAAACCCAAAAGAGAAGATTTTGGGAGTAAGGGTAACGGTGGGTGATCACGAACGTGTCAAAAGATATGCGGCTTCACATCATCAAACAATATCCAAAGTAGTACTTGATGGTTTAGAACTTCTATATAGTAAGGAAGAAACTGACAAGTGATGTGAAAAACTTCTTTCCTTTCCGAAAAGGAGAGTGAAAGAAATGGCGAAAGCAAAGGTGAAACAGAGGAAGGACAGCAAAGGAAGAGTTCTTCAAAAGGGAGAAAGCCAAAGAAAAACAGATGGGATGTACATATATACCTATGTAAATCCCTATGGAAAACGTTGTTATGTTTATTCCAAAGATCTTTTTACACTACGAGAGAAAGAACAAGAGCTAGTTAAAGCCCAAATGGATGGATTGGATTACTATGTAGGTGGCCATGCGACAATCAACATGACATTTGACAGATATATGAGTACAAAGAATAATCTGAGAGAAACCACGAGATCCAATTACCTGTATATGTTCAATCGATTTATTCGCGAGGACTTCGGAAATAAGTTTTTGACTGAGGTGAAGTATACAGATGTGAAATTGTTTTATTATTATCTGTTAAATGAGAAGGATATTGCAATCAATACGTTAGATACAATTCATACTGTATTACATCCAATCTTTGATATGGCAGTTAGAGATGACATTATCAGAAAAAATCCTACAGATGGAGTTTTAACTGAAATTAAACGAAATAGTGGAAAGAATAAAGGAATTCGACATGCACTTACAATTGAACAGCAACAGGCATTTATGGATACTATCAGAACATTTCCTGAATATTATCACTGGTACCCATTATTTGCAACATTACTTGGTACCGGAATGAGAATCGGTGAATGTACAGGATTAACTTGGAATGATGTTGATTTTAAAAAGAGATGTATTAGTGTAAATCATGCGGCAACCTATTATACAAGAAATGGCGTAGCAGGATTTACAATTTCAAGACCGAAAACAGAAGCTGGTATAAGACAGATACCAATGATGGATGCAGTATATAATGCTTTGAAAAATGAATATGACAGACAGAAGAAAGACGGATTTTGTACATATGAGCTTGATGATGTTTCAGGATTTATATTCTCAAATAAATTAGGTTTGCTTCATAATCCACATTGTGTAAATTTGGCAATCAAAAGAATCTACGAAGCACATAATGCAAGAGAGATTATAGATGCGAAGAGAGAACACAGAGAGCCGGTTATTATCCCGCACTTTTCCTGTCATGTGTTGAGACATACATTTTGTTCTCGTTTATGTGAGAGCGATATGAATGTAAAAGTTATTCAAGAGATTATGGGGCATAAGAACGTTGAAACAACATTAGATATTTATACAGAAGTAAATTATAATAAGAAACGAGATTCATTAGAAGAATTGGCAAATAAAATGACATTCTTCTAAATTTGAGAAAAATAAGGAAAGGAGACCCAACGTAGTTAAAATTATTTTGGAAATCTAATCTTAGTAAATTACACTACAACAAAATAGCTTTAGTACAACGCAAAGTACAACAAAAAGCTAATGTTATATAACTTAATGTAAGCTTATATGATAAGTTGTAAAAATCGTGAAAACCGCGTAGTAGAGGGATATACAGAGATATAACGAGTTCCTATAAAGTAATCCCGACAATGAAGTCCCTGGACGCTGACAAGAAAGCTTCCAAGACTTCTGAAGCAGCTCCGGCGGTGAAGCGGTTCCTGGAGTATCTGCAGTATAGATAATAAGAAATGTGAAACTTTTATGAAGTGGTATGTTCTGAATGATAATTTGCTTGATAGAAGGAAATATATGAGAGTATAATGTTACTATTATGATAAAAAGGGCTTATTCTATGACCGACATTATAAGAGTCATCAGCAATCAGAGAAGAGCACAAAGATTGAAAGAAGGAGAAAAAGATGGCGATTAAACATATTTTATTTGACTTAGACGGAACACTTTTACCGATGGTACAGGACGAATTTGTCCGTTTTTATATGCCGCTTCTTGCAAAGGCATATTTGAAGAAAGGCGTGGAAATGGATCCAAAAGGATTCATTGGTGCAGTATGGAAAGGCTATGAGGCGATGGTGAAAAATGATGGTTCCAGAACAAATCGAGAGGCATTCTGGAGTTATATTGATGAATTCCTGCCGCTTTCTGTGGAAGAATCAGAGGCAATCGCAGATGCATTTTATGAGGATGAATTCAATCAGGCCAAGTGCACGACACAGCCGACACCACTTTCAGATATGGTTATAAAAGAGGCGAAGAAGAAAGGCATTGAAGTTTATCTTGCAACGAACCCGATCTTTCCAAGATGTGCAACAATGAATCGTATCGACTGGGCGGGACTGGATCCGGAAGATTTTAAGATTATTACAACATATGAAGATCATGTATATTGTAAGCCAAATCCGGAATATTTCCGTCAAATTTTGGAACAGTTTGAGCTTGATCCGTCAGAGTGTCTGATGGTTGGAAATGACGTGGAGGAAGATCTTGCGATCCGTGCGCTTGGAGTTCCTGTATTTCTTATCACAGATACGATGGAAAATAAGAAAAACATTCCGATCGACTCCGAATATCAGGGCTCGATGGAAGAGTTACTGGAATTTGTAAAAGAATTGCCGGAAGTGTAAGAGCGCGGTGAGAATGTAAAATAAGAATGAAAGATAATCGTTTAATATTGCGAAACACCTTGAGGAGGTATTAGTAAAAAATCTCTTCAAGGTGTTTTGTGTTTATAGGAAGCTGAAAACAAGCGTAAGAAAGGCGCAATAGAGAAATTTGTTTTACATGGATTTAACATAAA